>CDZR01056085.1_pt1 | contig 29538 bp, 20 predicted proteins | sample 554781 | NCBI WGS metagenome assembly CDZR01 (sample SAMEA3182065, study PRJEB8094) | gut metagenome | biome: human; feature: gut; material: Stool; isolation source: human stools | place: Canada | collected 2013-01-28
TCTCACACCACCGTACGTGCCGTTCGGCATACGGCGGTTCCTATTTTGGGAGCCATTCGAGATATTCACCCATTAAAGTAACATATCCTGCTCTTCGCAAGTGCTCATTGGTGATTGCCCTACTTAATATGTAACTTCCCGCTGTTCGCCAATAGCTCTTGCGAGTGTTACCCCATTGGTAGGCTTGATTCTGTGGTATTCCACAACGAATGAGATTTGTTACTCTCGTCTTAACTTTCTTCCAAGCTTTCCATATACACATACGTATTCTACGCCTTAACCACTCGTCTGTCTCAAGAAGCAAACGTCGCATTTCTGCAAGGTGATAATAGCCTATCCACCCTCTTATGTACTCTTTCAGTTTCTGTTTTCTCTTGGCATAGCCCCAACCATTACTACGACTCGTCAATGTCTTTAGTCTTGACTTCATCTTCTGTTTTGACTTGGGATGAACCATGAGTTTGCATTTGCCTTTCATCACATAAAAGGAGTAACCTAAGTATTTCACTCCGCGAACATAAGACACCACGGTCTTTTCATTGTTCACTTTCAGATGGAGTTTGCTCTCTATAAAACGGGTGATTGATGCTTTCACACGTTTTGCTGCCCTCTTTGACTTGCAAAATATCAGCGCATCGTCTGCGTAACGTACAAAGGGGTGTCCTCTATGCTCGAGTTCTTTATCCAATTCGTTGAGCATGATATTACTCAACAGTGGACTAAGTGGACCTCCTTGCGGAGTACCACGATGATGTCTTCATGTATCCACATGAAAGTCTGCACTCCCTCATACCATTCGGTTTCCGACCTATCTCTTTGAGGGCAGTCATTGGCTTGAGCCATTGTTTTCTGCATTCTACCTTTCATTTGGTACATTTCAATTTCTATCGTTTAATTATTAGGTTCAGCCCTTCATGTGAAAATATCGACTGTCACATTACTATGGCTTCGGCTGACTTCTTACGGCAAGCTTTACTCCATGACTTTCGTAGAAGAATAACTATTCGTCATGTCCGTAAGACCTCCTCGGATAAGGGCATTATCTTTCCATCTTATACCTACTTCATTTACACCAACCATTCCGAATAGCTATGGGACTTTGATTTGTTTTGCAATCTTATCCACGGTCATATGCCTTGTATGAAGTTTCTGTTCGTTAGGTCAGATGTTTGCCGCCAGCTTCCTTCAGATTTCACCTCACGATGAACACCCTTGCTCTTGGCTATGTAATTCCCGCTATTAGGGCTTACTCGGGACTTGCACCCGTTAGATAATGCTCATGCCGAGCGTACACAAGGAGGTGAAGATCGGACTGTTCCGCAGTCTGCTCCCCCATTACCTCGCCACACGCACGGCTATGGGCAACGCCACCATCGCAAAGATGTCGGTGATGATAAAACGCGGACAGATTGACGATGCGCTCACGCTCTTCAACACTTTCCTCTCTACCGTCCCCTATTGCAACAACACCGACTATGAGGGTCACTACCAACAGATGATGTATATCGTCTTCGCCCTGCTCACCAACTTCCGCATCACCGTGGAGCAGCACACTGCTAAAGGACGCACCGACCTCACGATGGAAACCGACGAGTATGCCTACTTCATTGAACTGAAGTTCGCTGGTTCCGCCAGCGAAGCACTTGAACAGATTGACCGCCAACGCTACGCTGACGCTTTCGCGCTGAGCGGGAAGACCGTGGTAAAGGTAGGCATGAATTTCGAGGTGAAAGACGGAGTTGGCGCGATTGAGTGGGTGAAAGAGTTGCCTTAATAATATTCGTACAAAGAATAGAGGATCTATGTTAATTCGTGTGAGCAATCAAAACGTTCTCCTCCATTGATATAATTTTTCGGAAATATATTGCCCCCGCAAAAAGAAAATGCCTACATTTGCACCAAACTTATAAAATATCAGCCTATGCCATAAAACAGAACAGAGCATCATAAAGACATATAATAAGAGCGTTTGCTTTTGTTTCTTCCCTTTTCGGAATCTGGACAATTCCCTGCATATGAAGAAACTAAGGTCAGAACGCCCACGCCCCTATCATAGGCGTGGGCCTGACTGAGGTATCATATATGCAAGGCAGTCCAGAGCCTCGAAAAGGATGATACTGCGAGTCAGTTCCACGCCCTTTTTGTATCTCTTTGCCAACATCAGAACTTATCACTTTTATTTATCATCTGAGGGGCTGCGGATAAAGAAAAACTTATCGAAATGAAAAAAATACGATTACTTTTCCTTTTAATGGCTTCACTTTACGCTTTAGCTATAAATGCAAATTCTAGTGGACTAACTTGGATAGGGGGCTTACAATACAGATACTACACAAGTTTAACATACTGTTATGCATATGTAACAGTTCCCACAAAGACCAAAGGCCCTATTACTATACCTTCTCAATTATACATCGAGGGGCATCTCTGCAAAGTCTATTTAACCGAAGGCACTTTTCGCGGATGCAATAAGATAACCTCTGTTACTTTTGACGGAAGTGATCTTATTCATGATTACTCTAAAGAGACAGACATTCCTGCACTGTTTGAGGACTGCGATTCGCTTGAAGCGGTATATTTTCCCAAACATGATTATAAAAATTACGATGGAGCACTTTATTATTCTACTAAAATTATATTTTGCCCAGCATCTTTCAAAGGTAATTATCAAACATTACTAAGCAAAGCAGACTACATAGGCGAACGTGCGTTTCAAAACAATCATACATTATACAATGTCACTCTTCGAGGTAAAGATATTGGCAAAAGTGCATTCCAAGGGTGCAGTAATTTAAAATCTATTATTCTTAAAGGTTGTACTCTTGGTAATTCATGCTTCAAAGATTGCCCTCAATTAGCAGAAGTTAAAATTGAGGAAGGTCTAGAATTTGAAGACCATATCTTTGAAAACACCAATATTACAGAACTAATCATTCCCGAGTATGCAAAACCCCAATATAACTGGAAATCAATATATATCTTTGGAAATGATAGTACCGAAAGAACTGTATATAATTTAACAAGATACAATATTCTTGCTCATAGAAATGTCCACATCCTCAATTTTAAATCAGGGAGTAATGGAATATTTTCGGTTGACACAATCGGCTACACAGGACTTGAAATAAGAATAGATAGTGATAAATTACAACATCATGCTGTTTCCGTAGACTCCATTTATATTACTGGCCGAACTTACATCCCCACAAACAATTACGTTAGAGCAAATAAGGATATTTGCTCACAATGGGACATGACGTATAACCTTACAATTAATGGTAAAAAATACCAAACAAATACTGAATATCTACATACCGGATTACCAAAAGCTAAAGTTGTCATCGATAATACAACTCAATCTACAATAACAGGCCACATTGAAGCAACAAATAATTCTGAAGCGACTATTGACAAATACGCTTATGTTCTTTATTCTGACTATAACAACGAACAACTAACAGACAACAATGGAAATAACTCTCATTTCATTATCAGTAATTTGGGAAGTAATCGTAAATACGATATATCCCCTGTAGTCTATTATAAAAATTCACAAGGCAGAATAAGAGGCGGAGAAGCATATGCTAGAACTAAGTCTATTGAACCTTACATTACAATTGAAAAGAGCACCCCAACTGCCATAGTCTTAAAGGGAAGTTCGAACAATATTGATGCAGTCATTGTTAATTCAAATTTTACTGTAGAAGGTAATACTTATCCTAACAATGAACTAAAACTCACCGATTTGGAAATAGGTAAGACTTATGAAGCAACTTACCAAGTAAAAACTATCGATTCCACAGAAAGTTGCAAGTTGAGTTTTACGACTCCTAATCTACAAATTACTACCATCAAAGATGCAAGGGCCATTTCTAATACAGCTGCCATCATCTGCGCAAGTACAAACCTCGATGATTCGGATACGCATGCTGGCTTTGAATGGAGAAGATACGATGCGCCAGAGCTTGTGCCAAGCAGCAGAGCGAACTGTCCCGTAGTGGATGGTGTGATGATGGGAGCACTAAAGAATCTAAGTTCAAATACTTATTACAAGTTCAGACCTTATTATAAAGATACAGAAGGAACTGAATATTTCGGTGAATGGTCGGCATTTGGCACTGCAGATGCTTACGTCTATTTCGAGCCAACTGTAAGAACTTACAGCATCAACAATATTGAAGATACGAGGGCCGAAGTAAGAGGATTTGCTATTGCGGGATCTGACCCTATTGTAGAACAAGGTTTTGAATATTGGGAAAGCGACAACACAAACAGCACCCCCATGTACAATCTATTTTCTGCAAACAACAAACAAATCGTTAATTCTGAAGGACAGTGGATGAGCGCTACTCTTGAGAACCTGAATAGCAACGCCACCTATACGGTCAGAGCATTTGTCAAGACAGAAAAAGGAACTACCTATGGCGAACAGCAGACCTTTACTACAACTAGCCTTTCTGGCAACAAAAACATTCTCAGATCTTCTGAAGATATCTCAATAAAGCTTATCGGGCAGGAACGGAATTGCATCAAGCTCTATATTGAAGGTTTAAATAATGAGGGTAAATATCAAATTTATAGCATCAATGGCACTCTAGTATGTTCTGGGACACTAGACTGCACTGAAACAGCGCATATAATCAATATACCCAATCTGACATCTGGTATGTATTTGCTCAAAGTTATTAGCAATAAACAATGCAAGACTTTACGCTTTGTCACTAAATAGAGTTTTTCTACATGAGAAATAGAGAACAAACTCTCGCTACAATCGAGTAGGAGGTAAACACTAATCATAGGTGTTTATCTCCTACTTTCATGTTTACCGACCTCTCACACCACCGTACGTGCCGTTCGGCATACGGAGGTTCCTATTTTGGGTGCCATTCGAGATATTCACCCATTAAAGTAACATATCCTGCTTTTCGCAAGTGCTCATTGGTGATAGTCCTACTTAATATGTAACTTCCCGCTGTTCGCCAATAGCTCTTGCGAGTGTTACCCCATTGGTAGGCTTGATTCTGTGGTATCACGTTGAATAATATTGATGGAAAATCCCCTTTACAAACGGAGGAATGCGTAAACAGCGAGTGGAGTGCTACAAACTTCGTCATTCTCATACCCAAACCTAGGCTATTCCGTTTCTCGTTGAAGACTTTCCCGTCGTTGAATGGGCAGTGGTAGCTCTACCACAGGCCTGTGGTAGCGCTGCCGCACGGCAGTGGTAGAGTTACCACAGGCCTGTGGTAAAGCTACCGCTCGGCAGCGGTAAAGCTACCGATGGGCAGTGAACGACGGTAAGATGTACATTTACGGACGGTAAGATGTACATCTACGAATGGTAAATAGAAGATTCGAACTTTATAGAAGGATTGAAATACGGATTGAATGGGATGCTTACGTTGTTAAGTCCAATATAGTTGCTTATAATGAACTGCGTTTGGGATAATGAGGGAAGCGCTTTTAAAGGGTATTGGCGAATACGATATGTCAAAGATGACTATCTGTACATAAATCATTACTCGCTCAAGTTTTCTCTAAAGAGAGTCGTTTCCTTATCTCGCGGGCATGTGGTTGGGAATACTCATCTTCATTTCGTATATGACCAAGGCGGACTGAAAGCCCGCCCATACTTAATCCCAAACTTCAATTGCTAAGAAAAATAATCAGTTCTGTAAACAATTAGTTCTGTGAGCAAAGCATCTCGTTTTGCCCACAGAACTAAATGAAAGTATACGATAATAATCTACCTTTATACACGGAACTCACTACGCGAGTTCTACCACCGTGATACCAGCTCCACCAAACTGTACGTGCTCATCGCGGAAGCTGCGCACACCGGGGACGGTCTTTAGATAGTTCCTAACCAATTCGCGCAGAGCGCCCGTGCCTGTGCCATGAAGGATGCGCACACGCGATTGCTCTAGTTGTATGGCATCATCGATAAAATAAGATACAGCAGTGAGGGCTTCATCTACGTGCATGCCTCGAATGTCGATTTCGGGACGAAAGTGCAACTTCTTCTCGTGCATAGCATCACGTGTTTCCTTGCTGACAAAAGTAGCCGCTACCCCCATAGCAGGTGTTGTTTCCTTGGGAGCTTCGGCAGGTTCCAAACGCTTGAGTGGAACTTGCGTATACATCATACCGAAGAGAACCTTGGCCGTGCGTCCAGAAATTTCTTCGATTTTCCCAACAGAGGTCTGACCTTGTATGCGTACATAACTCCCAATAGTTAAAGGCCCTATCGCCTTTCCGCACTGAGTAGCCATTTGAGCCGTTCCCTTCGCCATGCCTCGAAGTTTGGCGGCGGCTGCTTCTTGACTAGCAGCATTGCGAGCCTTAACGCTTTCGCCACCTTGGTCGCGTCGTTGCTGACGACGTTGTATCTTGGCGATTTTGCGTGCTATGCGATCTTGTTCATCTGTATTTTCTTCCAAATGAGCTTTAAACTCGGCCAGTTCACTGCGTGCCTCGCGCGTCTTCTCTTTCTCGGCTTGTGCCTCGCGGATAGAGCGAATGGTATTCTCAATCTTGGCATTTGATTCGTCGAGCAGATGCTTTGCATCGGCCTTTGCCTGTGCCATTACTTGTTTGCGCTCTTGCTGAAAGTCGGTCATCTCGCGCTCATACTTAGCAATTGTATCCTCCAGTTGCTGCTCGCGCAAGCGTATGTTGCGGCGCTTGTTCTCCCAATATACTTTGTCGCGAACAATATCTTGCACATACTTATCACTCATCACGTAGTCTTTTCCCACCAATTTCGTAGCATAGTCGATTACATCGGAAGGTATGCCCATCTTGCGCGCAATTTCAATGGCAAAGGAACTTCCTGGATTGCCTATTTGAAGCATAAACAGCGGACGCATTTGTGCGCTATCATAGAGCATAGCACCATTAACCACAGATTGATTTTGCTCAGCGAAATGTTTCAGATTCTGATAGTGCGTGGTGATGATGCCAAAGTTGAGATTGCTCACAAAGCGTTTCATAATGGCTTGCGCCAAAGCTCCGCCAATCTGGGGTTCTGTGCCCCCGCCAAACTCGTCAATGAGCAACAGACTGCGCGGTCCAGCATGCTGCATCATCATCTTCATATTCATGAGGTGCGAAGAGTAGGTAGAAAGGTCGTTTTCTATACTCTGTTCATCTCCTATATCTATCATAATATCGCTGAACACCCCTGGGTGCGAACGCTCGTCGGCGGGAACAGGCATACCACATTGAAGCATATATTGCAGCAGACCAACCGTCTTTAAGCACACGGACTTTCCGCCCGCGTTCGGCCCCGAGATGAGCAATATGCGCTGACCGCGACGCAAACTGACGTCGAGCGGAATGATTTTCCCTCCATGACGAGCCAACGATTGCTGCAACAACGGATGACGTGCTTGTACCCAATCGATGCGAGGATGGTCTGTCACTTGCAACACTACGGCTCCAATGCTCTCGGAAAAAATGGTCAGTGCACGCAAATAATCCACATGAGCCAAGAAGTATAAGGAGTCAAGTAAATGGGGAATATGCGGACGTATCTCGGCCGTCAGTTCTTGCAAGATACGAATCACTTCACGTCGCTCGGCTGCACGAAGTGTACGTATCTTATTGTTCGCATCCACCACAGCAGCTGGCTCTATAAAGATGGTTTTACCCGTAGCACTTTCATCATGAACAATTCCCTTAATTTTACGTTTCAAAGCGGGAGCAACGGGAATCACCAATCGACCATCACGCAGAGTGGGCGTTACATCTCGGTCGAGATAGCCCGAAGTTTGTGCTTCACTAATGATTGACCGAAGACTATGAGAAATGCCACGTACGGTCACTTCTATCTGATGACGCAAGGAAAGAAGTTCGCTAGAAGCTGTATCCTTCACCTTACCATACTTATTGAGCACATCGTCAATGCGACTTACTATCTGCGGAAACACCATCACATCGGCAGCCATGCGTCCAAGCGCAGGATATTTATAATGTTTCTCGGCTGCATTGGCTTCACTGGTTTCTGTAGCATCGTTGGTAGGAACAGAACAGGCTATGGAAGCATCGTCATCGTTTGATTTCGTAAACAAATTGACATACGAGAGCACAGAGGCAGCCGAACGCTTCAAATTGAAGAGGTCGAGCTCCTCCATATAAGTGCGTTCGGGGCGAACTCGAAGCAAGGGTTCTCTCACATCAAAAAATTCGCTCTCTACTTCTTCCTCCACACTTTCCGTAAATTGCTTAAACTCACGAGCTTCGTCTAACGCTTGAGCGACCTCATCCCCCCGTGTCAAGAAATGTAGTTGTTTGTCAACCCATTCCGTCCCCAACGTTGACAAGCAACGTCCTTTCAGCAAGGTTCTGATTTCTGTAAAACCTATTTTACGCTCAAAATTTTCGGGATAAATCATCTATCTTATTACTATTTGAGCGCAAAATTACGAAAAAAATTGTACTTTTGCAGATATTTAGAAACGAGTGTAGGATGGTAAGCACAGAGTTTTACTCCTACATTTCACAACATTAATGGCACGCGATCGTACTTCTGCCCTCTCGTGCTTTCCCTATCCATAACCAAGCATTGTTATCATCGCACACATGGAAAAGATTACGGTACGCGACCGACAATTCACGGTATCAATTCCCGAAAAAGACATTTTGAAGCGCGTAGCTGAAGTTGCCACACAGATTAGCAAAGACCTAGAAGGGCAGAATCCCTTGTTTCTGGCCGTTCTGAATGGTTCCTTCATGTTTGCTGCCGACCTTTTGCGTGGCATCAACACGCCTTGCGAAATATCCTTTGTACGTATGGCCTCTTATGAAGGAACTTCCTCTACAGGTCAAGTAAAGCAACTCCTAGGATTGAAAGAAGATATTAAAGATCGCACGGTGGTCATCGTTGAAGATATTATCGACTCTGGCCTCACCATGAAGAATCTGCTAGAGTTGCTCCAATCCAAAGGTCCCAAGGATATACGCATTGCATCATTACTCGTAAAACCGGGTAATCTAAAGGTGGAACTTGACATTCCTTACTGCTGCTTCAACATCCCCAACGATTTCATCGTGGGCTACGGGCTCGACTATGATGGAGAAGGACGCAACTTGCGCGACATCTACACTGTGGTAGAATAATAAATGCCCAATAAATGAGTTTAGGATGGTTCTATAATTTCTGAAATTTAGGATACCCTTTAAAGTATGCGTTGGATAAGAACACATACTGCAGAACACTTAAAATTCTAAACTCATTACCCCCCTCCCCGACTCATCAACACAAACAACTAACTCATACACAAAAAATGAAGAATATCGTTATCTTCGGTGCTCCTGGTTCAGGAAAAGGAACTCAGAGCGACTTGCTCGTAAAGAAATACGGCTTCAAGCACATCTCAACAGGCGACGTGCTCCGTGCAGAAATCAAGAATGGAACAGAACTTGGCAAAACGGCCAAGAGCTATATTGACAATGGCCAGCTCATCCCCGATTCATTAATGATCGACATACTCGCTGCCACTTACGACGCTCTCTGCCCCTGCGAAGGCGTCATCTTCGATGGTTTTCCCCGCACGATTCCCCAAGCAGAAGCTCTCAAGAAGATGTTAGCCGACCGCAACACAGAAGTTGCTGGTATGCTCGAACTCGACGTACCCGAAGAAATGCTTATGGAGCGCCTTATCAACCGCGGTAAGACTTCTGGTCGTGCCGATGACAATGCTGAGACCATTAAGAAGCGCCTCGACGTATACAATGCACAGACTGCACCCCTCATCGAATGGTATGAGAAGGAAGGCAAGCGCCACGCTGTAAAGGGATATGGCGAACTCGAAGAGATTAACGCCGCTCTCTGCGCTGTAATCGACCAGTTCTAAACACTGCGGACTGATTATAAGATTAACGGGTTAACGAGTCAATAGGTAAGTTCGTCTCAACACTTACGAATCATATCAAGTGATACGACGAACTTACTTGTCTACCCGTTGACCCGTTAACTTGTCAATCTATTTACAACAATACCCTATTCCACCAACTCTTAAAATCTCCACTCTCTATGGCAGAAACCAATTTTGTAGACTACGTAAAGATATTCTGTCGCTCTGGTAAGGGCGGCCGTGGATCCATGCACTTGCACCGTGCCAAGTACCAACCTAACGGCGGGCCTGACGGTGGAGACGGCGGACGAGGAGGCAATATTTATCTCAGAGGCAACCACAACTATTGGACATTACTCCACCTGCGCTACGATCGACACGTATTCGCAGGCAATGGAGGAAACGGCTCTAAATGTTGTTCACACGGTTCTGATGGCGAAGACAAATACATTGATGTACCTCCTGGCACAGTAGCTTATGATGCAGAGACGGGTAAGTACATCTGTGATGTTACTGAAGACGGTCAAACTGTAATGCTTCTCAAGGGGGGACGAGGCGGACTAGGCAACTGGCAGTTTAGAACTTCCACCAATCAAGCACCACGATACGCACAACCAGGCGAACCGATGCAAGAAATGATGGTCATCTTGGAGTTGAAGCTATTAGCCGATGTTGGCCTTGTGGGTTTCCCTAATGCGGGAAAGTCTACCTTGCTTTCGGCTCTTTCTTCTGCACGTCCGAAGATTGCCAACTATCCTTTTACCACCATGGAGCCAAGCCTTGGTGTTGTAGCCTATCGCGACAACAAATCCTTTGTGATGGCCGACATTCCTGGCATTATTGAAGGAGCTAGCGAAGGCCGTGGCTTAGGATTACGCTTCTTGCGCCACATTGAGCGCAACTCTCTCCTACTCTTCATGGTACCGGGCGACACAGAGCACATTGCGCAAGAATACGAAATTTTGCTCAACGAACTGAAGAAATTCAATCCCGGTATGCTTGACAAGCATCGCATCTTAGCCGTAACGAAATGTGACTTGCTCGACGAAGAACTTATGGATATGCTCCGCGAGGAACTTCCTAAAGACCTTCCCGTGGTGTACATCTCGGCCGTAACGGGCTTTGGACTCGAACAGCTCAAAGACATCATTTGGGAAGAGCTCAACAGCGAGAGCAACAAACTCCAATCTGTCACCGAGGGTGGGTCTATCGTACATCGTGATCGCGACACCGCCGTGCTCAATAAGGACTTTGAAGATTGGCAAGCCGACTACGACCTTGACGAAGTGGACGACGTTGTGGAAGGTGATGACGAAATCTACGACATCGAAGACTTGGAAGACTAATGCCAAAATCTAGGCATGAATGAATTCTTCCAAACTAGCCCTCTTGCACTGAAATAATAAAAAAAATGAGTTTATGGGAATTGCTCATAAACTCATTTTTCGTATAATCCCTTGAGAATAGGAATCATTGCTAGATTCTATCACTCAAGCGCAAACTTTCTATCACTGATGAACCATACTCTTTTAAACTATACGATATCCGAACGCATCGCAGCATTCTCTACGACACGCATTTCCCCTTTCTCTCTGCAGGAAGAAGATATACTGCAGATGGGAAACTATGCTGCCTTCAATGTCACAGACTATTGTGGTGATGACTTTGCACGCGTAAAGCAGAACAAGGAATGGCTCTGCCGAGAACTTAACATCGAGAACGAGCAATTATGGCTTCCCAGACAGACGCATACCGACAACGTGATAGCTATCGATGCACCATTTCTTTCGCTCCCACAAGAGCAACAAAAGCAGAATTTACAGGAAATTGATGCGTTGTTAACGAACCTCCCGCAACAGTGCATTGGCGTGTCGACAGCCGACTGTGTGCCCATACTCGTCTATGATGAAGCACACCAAGCCATAGCTGCCATCCATGCGGGATGGCGCGGAACAATAAAGAGGATAGCAGAAAAAGCTCTCCAAGAAATGGAGCATAGATATGGTACTACCCCCGCTGACTGCAAAGCCGTGATTGGGCCAAGCATCAGCCTGGAGGCATTTGAAGTAGGCGAAGAAGTGGCAGAGCAATTTCTCTGTGCAGGTTTTCCCGCGTCCATCATCAACCACAGCTATGCCAAACCTCACATTGACCTTTGGGCTGCCAACGTGGTTCAACTCGAAGCACTCGGCATGGATCTCGCCAACATACAAATAGCTGGAATCTGCACCTATCAGCATTCCGACACGTTCTTCTCCGCTCGACGTCTTGGCATAAAGAGCGGAAGAATCTTTACCGCAATCATGATAAAGTAATTGCACCGAGAGGAAAGATGAAGAACTTGCCTTTCTCTCAATCTATTCTTACTTTCTCCACCAAAATAAACATCAAGGGCAACGACCTTTTACTGTCGTTGCCCTTGATGTTTATTTAGAGACTTGTATTCTCTTGTTCGAATTCATTAGTTCTCGAAAGTCGGAGTAGTACCGAATCCTGAACCAGGAATGTCGAAGAGATCCTTGCAGTTAGATATTTCATTGTTCATGCCTGCGGGCATTTCCTTGATTACGCCATCCTTTACGAGCTGATCCATATCTGCCTTGAACTCATTGTACATATCGGCAGTAAGGATAGAGAAGCTATTACCATAGTCGCCAATGCAGAGAGCTACTTGACGAAGGAAGCCCCAACGCTCGAAATATGGGAAGAGGTTGTAACCTGTCAGACGTGAAGTCTTACGAATGAAGTTCAACACGAACGGAATACTGTTGTTGGCGCGAGAACTACTTTTTGTGACGTAGTTCTTTGTAATCCAACAACTGTTGGGGAATTTCTCTTTAAGTACAGCGTACTTACCATTCTTATTGCCATTCTGAGCAGATGCTATCAACTCGTACTTATCATCGCCATCTTGCTTTTCGATAACTGAGCCACCATTGAGTTTATCAGTTTCACGGAGTGACTGATAGAGATCAGGACCAAAGTCCTTGATGTGGAGCTGCGTAGTAGCATAGTTGTAGAGCATGATGAAGGGGCAAAGAATTTCACCTACTCCCGTTTCGTAGATAGAAAGAGACTTGAGCGGTTTTACGTTATTCGACTTAATCGTAGAATCACTATTTTCTTTACAGAGTGCAAGCATATCAGGGTTTGTTACCTGTCCTTGAGCCTTATATGCCTCACTACGTAACTTACTATCGCGACTGCCCTCTTCACCATTCCAATTTGGCGTAATGTCATTGTAGTTGTTCTGAACGAAATGACGACGAGCAGGAATCCAGTTATTAATCTTCTCAGACTTATGATAACCCATCTTCATGATATTGTAGTAAGAGTTCATGTTGTTGGTTACCTCTGTCATACCACCCCAGCAGAAATAGGGATGAAGCTGATGTTGATGACCCCATTCATGAGAAAGGCCCCAAATTAGGTCATCGTCATTATTGATAAGCTGGTTGCAATTGAGAATACGTGATTGCTGACCATTAACAAACGATACGCCCAAGCCACCTTGGAACATATAGTAAGTATAGTTCACATAAGCAAATGTACGATTCGTAGGGAGGATATTGTACTTCTTGAAACCGAGAAGATCATGTTCCCAGATTACGAGAGAGTCCATCACATTGATGTACTGACGATAACCGATACTACCATCTACAGCCTTGCAATAATCGTGTAGAGCCTTAGCTTCCCACACACAGTGTACCTTTTTACCCAGCACATCCATATGCATGCTCTTGGCATTAGCTGTGAGTTCATGCATTTGCTCATTCGTCTTTGAAAGGTCGAGATAACCATTCTGCTGACCATAGAGGAAGTGTACACGAACCTTCGGCTGAAGTTCAGGATTCGCATTAGCGTAGTAGCATACATAAGCCAATCCGTCATAGTCGAAGTTGTAATCAATCACATTCAGACCATTGTAAAGCATATATTGGAAATTCTGAGGATTACCACCATCAAAGTTGTTTCCGTATTTTCCTTCAAACCATGCAGTTACAATAAGAGGAAGGCCTTGACCTTCGGGAAGATTAGACACCGCGATATAGTTACGACCCTTCGAGATGTTGATACCAGTCACGCCAGGACGCTGATCGTAGTACTTACCTTCTACGTTCCACATATCAGCCTGTACCTGATTGTTAAGTACGGCACTATAGTCGGCCACACGATAGTCTTTGCTATACGTTTTATTATAAAGTCCAAGAGCGAGGCCACGAATAACGCCATTCTCTATTCCTTTAATCTGTTCGAGTGTGACACCTTCTTTCAAGCTTGAGAGAGACTTGTCTGCAAAGAGTGCATAGACATTGGCTGCACTTTCGCCATACTTCATAAAGGCCATTTCTGCACAACTTGCGTAACCGCCAGCACCAGAGAGAACCTTGATTTGTATAGACTTCACATTATCGATGCCATCCGTACCTAATCCAATCTTGTGTGTGCCTGAAGATTGACCACAATCATGAGAACTAATCAACTTATACTCGGAATCCGAACCACACTTGGCATATATTTCAATTAGGCCAAAGTTACCATTACTTTCTGAAGTACGTGTGGTATAAGAGATGTAGTCTATATGGTCTTCACCAGAGAAGTTATAAGTTAAGATTGCAGGATTCTTCTCTGAAACTTCAAATTTAGAGGGAGTCCACTGTGAGTGCCACAAAGTAGAAGTTTTGCCATCATACGACTTCGAGATTTCATTGTTGCCCTGCTGCGTATTAGCTGAAGCACTTTTAATCTTTGCAGAGGTGTCAGACGATATTATCTCTTCAAGAGACGCATCCCCACCTTGCTTTATGGTGAGTGTCTCAGTAAGTCCGTTTGCCTCATTAGCAAAAGTCACAAAGCCTACACGATTGAAAATGCTGGGATTTTGCTTTACATGAAGGAATACCGTGCCATTTTCCTTTTTCACCACGCTAATCCAATCAGATTGGCACGTTACGTTAAAGTCTACATTTGCGGTGATATCATAGCACAATGTACGCTCACGGTAACTCATACTCTGATTGTGAGGAGCTACAATGACAGGATAAGCACTGTCAGAAAGTTTTACCTGTGCCATCAGAGGTTGGAAAGCAGAACTTGCCACCACAAGCGAAGCACATGCAAATATGTGTTTGATATATTTCATTGATTTTCTGTTTTTATAAATCTGGGTATAGTCAAGAGGAGATGTACCTTAGAGTACCACCTTCTTTCCGTTTACAAGATAGAGGCCCTTGTTTAGGTTGATAGTCTGAGAACCTTCTACGATGCCCTGCCATACGAGTTTACCCTCGGTGCTGAACACACGTACTGCCTGTGACTTAGGAGCAGTAACTTCGATACCACCACTTACTACTCTCACAGCGAAGCTTTCAGCCTCTGCAGCCTTTGCATCTTCAATACCAGTAAGTTCACCGACGTTGTTCACAACGGTGAAACGATTTGTCATGAAAGTCAAGCCGGTGTATTCTTTTGAAGAAATCTTGGCATAAGCCACACCTAATGCCTTCTTGAATCCAAAGCATCCACTATTTGCACCTGAAGCAGAGTAGAGGTATGTATTGTTGTGGATAGAAGCCTCATCGGCGTCTGATCCAGCAGGAACGCCATAGAATCTAGCAACCACTTTCCCCGCTACACCGCTTGCATTTTTCATCAAATCACGAAGATCGAGCACGTACTTCTTATTTATTGTAGAAGATGTGTAGTCGAAGTCGCTTCTATCTGCGCAAACCAACATGTAGTACTTCTTATTCGCATAGCTATAGTTCAGTTTTGATGTAATATCAATTTCTCCATTCTGAGGAAGATAACTGATATTCTTTACAGCAACCTTGCTAGGGAAAGAGTTGAAGAAAAGAGAGTTTCCACCACAAGTATAGTTTCCAAGTTTCTCTGATGATGAGAAATCATAGAGATCCACTTTGGTCAACTGATTATTCTCTACTGCCAAATACTTCAACTTAGAAGCGTTTGATACATTCAAGATTTTAATCTTGTTGTTCTCCACAAATACGTGCTGCAATGAATCTTGCTTAGCATTGAGTGTAACGGATGTGATCGCATTATCCCCACACATCAATACACTCAGAGAGGGAGATCCTGCAAGGCTCAATGTCTTCAAGGAATTGTTAGCACACTTAAACTCATCCAAGTTGCTATTCAAACCCGCAGACACTGAAGCAAACTTGTTGTTGCTAATATCAACGTGTTGCAAATTTGAGGCGCTTGAACTAAATGCGAATGCCGTGCCCGACCCTGTATTCGTGGTCATTTCGTTACCAGAAAGGTTTACGTTTTCAAGCAACGGATTTTTCGCAATCGTCAAGATCAACTTGTTAATCTTATTGTTTGCACAATTCAAGTCGGTCAACTTGGCACAACCTGCTACATCAAGCGTGGTAAGCGCATTGTTCTGACAATAGACAGACAACAAGTTATTTGCTTTTGCAAGATCTATTGCAGTAAGTCCCTGATTGTCACAAACTAAGGTCTCAATTTTTGAAGTAGAAGTTATTGAGAATGTTTGTTTTTTTAGTACACCTGTAATAGTCAGCAAATCATCTTCCGAGGAATTAACAGTTACAGGAACGCCATCGCCCCAATCTACCTGAATGCTTCCCGAAGAGGGTTGGTTCACCTGTAATGTTACAGTTTCACCAATTTGCTTACTTGTGGTAAACGAGACCACATCCTGCGCCATAGCAGGCGAAATGGCCAACATTCCCGATGCAAGCAAGGAAACAAAAAGTTTGTTTTTTTTCATAGAAAGTATAATTGTTATTAGGATGTCATTATCTATCCAAAAGCGTATTAACTTCAGCAAAAAGTTTCTATTAAAGAGTCTTCTGCACACAGACAAGAAAACACACACAATCTTGCCTGCGACAAGTCACAAGCACACTTTTCAGGGCAAAATTGCAGAAAAAAAAGTAATTATACAAATAAAAGTGTTGTTTTTGCGTGCCAAAGTGTATTAAAAGTTGTTTCGCAGGTTATCTCATATTGACACACAACTATCTATCACTCTATATAACAAGGACTCGGGACAGGAAATAGAGAAAACACGTAGAAAGGAAATGGGGCAAACGAAATTACCTAACTCGTTTGCCCCATGATTCTTGACATTCCTTATTCCGAACTAGCAACATTAGGAAATGGCGGAAAAGTTTATCATGGTCTTCTTCAATAATTTCAGATGTTGCCATACCATAGCATTTTGCGGAAGAACATTCTGCGGATCTTGTTTCAGCATTTCGGAAGCAGCTTCACGTGCTATTTCCAACAGTTCCTGATCTTTCACGATGTTGGCAATCTTTAAATCGAAAGGCATACCACTCTGAGCAGTACCCTCCAAATCACCTGGACCACGAAGTTTCATATCTTCCTCTGCAATCACAAATCCATCGGTACTGTCCACCATTACTCGCATGCGTCGCAAAGAAGTTTCCGTCAGATGATCCTTTGTCATTAAGATACAATAGGACTGTTCAGCTCCTCGCCCCACTCTACCTCGAAGTTGATGAAGCTGCGCTAAGCCAAAACGCTCAGCATTTTCTATCACCATAACCGAAGCATTGGGCACATTCACCCCCACCTCAATGACTGTAGTTGATACTAAAATCTGTGTCTCACCACTCTTGAACGCTGCCATTGCAGATTCCTTTTCCGCAGATTTCATCTTACCATGTACCATGCCAACACGATATTCTTTAAAGATGTCGACCAACTGATTGTAACCTGTTTGAAGGTCTTGCAAATCGAGTTTTTCATTTTCCTTTATCAAAGGATAAACTACGTAGACCTGTCGTCCGAGCTGCAGTTGATAGCGAATACCTTGAAACAAGCGTCCTCTATCTGTTTGTCGATAGTGTACGGTCTGTATGGGTTTACGTCCTGGTGGCAATTCATCAATCACACTTACATCGAGATCGCCATAAACCGTCATAGCCAAGGTACGAGGAATTGGAGTAGCTGTCATTACTAGGATGTGAGGCGGACATACATTTTTCTTCCATAATTGCGCTCGTTGTTTTACGCCAAATCGATGTTGCTCATCAATCACTACGAGCCCTAGATTATGAAACACCACCTTAGGCTCAATCAATGCATGCGTACCTATTAATATATGTATTGACCCATCGGCTATGCCTGCTAACACTTCTTTTCGTTTTTTCCCTTTGACCATTCCCGTAAGAAGTTCCACTTTAATAGGAAGATTGCCCAAGTATTCCGTGACGGATTGTAAATGTTGCTCGGCTAGAATTTCCGTGGGAGCCATAATGCAGGCTTGAAAACCATTGTCAAGAGCGAGCAAACACGAGAGTAACGCCACCATAGTCTTACCACTACCTACATCACCTTGAAGCAATCGATTCATTTGTTTACCCGTCACCACATCGCTGCGAATCTCACGAACCACTCGCTTCTGCGCATTTGTAAGTTCGAAAGGCAATCGCTCATTGTAGAACTGCATAAAATGACTACCCACACGTTTGAACACGAAACCAGCATAGTTCATTTTGCGATTTTGTGTGTAACGCAAGATATCCAATTGCAGGAAAAAGAGTTCTTCAAATTTTAGTCGACGCGTAGCTTCGGGAAGCTCTTTGGATGTTTGAGGGTGATGCACCTTATGCAATGCCTCATCAAGCGACATCAAATTGTAACGCCTAAGCAAATAGTCTGGTAGCACTTCGCTAATAACATGCCCCTCTAATAGCTTGAAAGCATTCTCCACCATGTCGGCCATTTGACGAGAAGCAATGCCCATTCGCTTCATACGTTCCGACGTATGATAATGAGGTTGCATCGTCAGTGGTTGTTGTTGAGTTGTCTGAGCGTCTTCCAGTTCGGGGTGCGGAATATTATAACGTCCATTAAAATTATTGGGCTTACCCAGAAGTACGTAAGTATGATTGTAGAGCAAACGATTGTTCCACATTTTTATGCTATTAAACCACACCAACTCTATATACCCCGACCCATCGGTAAAAGTAGCTACAAGACGTTCACGATGCCCCGTACCTTCTATATTTTTATTCACAATCTGCCCTTTAAGCAGTACGTAGGGCATACCATCTATAATATCAGCAACTCGATGAATCACGCTACGATCAATGTACTTATAGGGGAAATTATAGAGCATATCACGAAGGGTGAAGACACCTAAGTCCTCACCCAGTACTTTTGCTCTCATGGGGCCTACCCCTTTCAAGTATTTAATATCTGTCTCAAGCGGATTGATCATGAATCAAACAAAAAGATAGAGAGGTCCTAATTCTTCCTAGAAATGTATGCATTAGGACCTCCCTAAAATTAGAACTTCAGCAGTCGGTTGACTGAAGCATCATAGCCCTCAAAGAGCATATCGTTTTCTACACGATCGACAATGGTTGCATCAGCCACGAAATGGCGAGCTATAGTGCAGGCAAACAAGCGAGTGGCAGCAGGACCTGCTCCTGTAAGGATATTGTCGTGTTCTACCACGTAGGCATCGCTATGATAAATGGCACCCTCTAAATGATGCTGCATTCCGGGATAAATGGTCACGTGTTTACCGATAAGCAAGCCTGCAGTAGAAAGCACCATCGGAGCGGCACAGATAGCCGCAACCAATACTCCCTTGCGCGCTTGTGTGAGCAAAGCTTGATGAAGTACAGTATTCTTGTTCATCATCTCTGCTCCTTTCAGTCCACCTGGAAGTACCAAGGCGTCGCAATGAAGCAAGTGATTTTTTCTAAACAGACTATCAGCTTTGACCACCACACCACGAGCACTTACTACTACGCGTTTTCCTGTCACACTGAGTGTCTGTACCTGTAAGCCGCAACGGCGTAGGATATCAATCGTACCGATTGTTTCGATTTCTTCAAAACCATCAGCAAGGAATAAATATATCATATTCTATAATTGTTTTTATTCTTTCATCTAAGACATTCCAAGTACTGTTTGATGGTACTCTGCAGTCCCATGTATAATGCGTCACATATCAATGCATGCCCTATACTCACCTCATCAGTCCAGGGAATACATTGATGGAAGTAAGCTAGGTTTTGCAGGCTCAAGTCGTGACCAGCATTTAGTCCAAGCCCTATCTGCCTACAATGTTTCGCTGTTTCCACAAAAGGTGCAATTGCTTCCTCGCGATTGATTTCGTAGTTAGCTGCATAAGGCTCGGTATAAAGCTCCACACGATCAGCACCCAACGATTTGGCATAATCAGCCATTTCATTATTAGCGTCAATAAAAATGCTCACACGTATACCAGCTTCACGGAATCGGGTCACAATTGGTTGCAATTGTTCAAAATGCTTTTTTGTATCCCATCCATGGTTAGATGTCAACTGATCGGGAGCATCAGGCACTAAGGTTACTTGCGCTGGCTTCACGGTCAAGACCAATTGACAGAAATCATCGCTTGGATAGCCTTCTATATTAAATTCCGTAGTCAGGATGGTAGATAAATCCAATACATCCTGATGACGGATATGACGTTCATCGGGTCTAGGATGCACAGTAATACCTTGTGCCCCAAACTTCTCACAATCCAAAGCGACACGTATTACATCGGGGTTATTCCCCCCACGTGCATTACGCAATGTAGCCACTTTGTTAATATTCACGCTCAACTTTGTCATAGTTAATTCTCGTTTTTTCGGACGAAAGATGTAAATTTGCGCCTGTTAGTTTTTGTTTTGGTAGCACAAAGGTACGCTTTTTTAAGCACTCTGCCCTAATATTGTGTTTTATTTTAATAAACCAAGGCAAAGTTTTAAACTAATTTATCAATATGAAGTATTCCCACCTAAAAATAGCTCTCTTCGGCAACATATATCAGACTAGCAAAAACCAATACGTAGCACATGTTATCCACAAGCTTCAAGCCTTAGGTGTCAAAATATGCATGGAAGAACGCTTTGCTGCTTTTGTTTTGCGAAACTTCGATATAAGAATTAATAGCGTAGAGACTTTTTCTGAATTGCGCCGTTGCAGCGCCGACGTAGCCATATCAATAGGTGGCGATGGCACTTTCCTCGGCACAGCAGCCATGGTGGGAGCAAGCGGCATCCCTATTTTGGGAATCAACACAGGACGATTGGGATTCCTCGCTGATGTATCGCCCGATGCGATAGAAGACTCCCTAGAGAAACTTTGCAATGGCGACTATATAGTGGAAAAGCGAAAAGCGCTTGCTGTCAAAAAAGATGACGTCCTTTCTGAATTTCATCCCTATGCTCTCAATGAAGTAGCTGTGCTGAAACACGACAACTCTTCACTTATTGAAATTGCAACCTATATTAATGACCATTATCTCACCACTTACTTGGCAGATGGACTAATCGTATCCACTCCTACGGGATCTACAGGATATTCATTGAGTGTAGGAGGCCCTATTCTTGTACCACAATCAGGTACATTTTGCATTGCTCCCATTGCTCCGCATAGTTTGTCAATTCGTCCTGTAGTAGTTCGTGATGATGTTGACATCCGACTAGAGATACATAGTCGTTCACAGAAATTTCTGCTCTCTTGCGATGGACGAAGCGAGAGCCTTCCAAACTCAACAAAGATTAGCATTCATTGTGCACCTCACACAATCAAGGTAATCAAGATTGAGCATAAACACTTCTTCGATACTTTACGCGACAAATTGATGTGGGGAGCTGACCAGCGCTACTAACCCCCTATTCTTCTCTTACGACTCCATTCATGACGCGTTCTACGCCACATATTATAAAATACCTATTTCACCTCTTTAGAGGGCATAAATTACAAGTTACGCTCAACACGCTATTGGGCGTAACACTCGTAGGTCTTGACCTTGCCTTTGTTTGGGCCACGAAACTTGTGATTGACATTGCAACCCACCACAACCAACAAATTCCACTCACGCATGCTTTCATCTTAATTGCATTCATCATGACTTTGCGCATATCCCTCAGCCTGTCTTCTCGATGGATTCGAGCAACCCTAGGGGTCAATGCACAGAACGATATGCAACAACAGCTTTTTGCCCGATTGATGCACAGCGAATGGATTTCACTTAAAACCTACCATACGGGACATCTCACCAATCGCATGGAACGCGACGTAAAGGATGTGGTAAACTTTATCACAGAAGATATTCCCAATCTTGTCACCACACTCGTACAATTTATTGGAGCTTTTCTTTTCCTTTTCTTTATGGACAGCATACTAGCTCTCATCATTGTGTGTGTAGTTCCATTCTTCTTGGTATGCAGCAAACTCTATGTCAAGAAAATGCGAAAACTGACACACCAATCGAGAGAGGAGGAAAGTCGCATTCAAGCCATCATCCAAGAAACACTTCAACATTCACTGGTAGTCAAGACATTACAACGTGTTGATTTCTTTATCAATAGTCTAAAGAAGCAACAAGACCAGCTTCATCAAACCATTCTGCAACGCACCCGTTACTCTACAATCTCTGCAGGACTTCTCAGTTTTGGATTTGGTGCGGGATATTTCATCACATTTACTTGGGGCACATATAGTCTATCGCGCGGCCTCATCACTTATGGTGCCATGTTGGCATTTATCCAACTCGTAGGGCAAATTCAATCGCCCATCCGTACGCTCTCAAAGTTTATTCCCATCTTTATCTCAGCATTCACGGCTTCTGAGCGCTTGATGGACATTGAAGACATTCCGCAAGAAGAACTTACGGAGCCTCTCTTGCTTCCTCGTCCCTTAGGCTTACAGCTCAGCCATGTGAGTTATCAATACGAAGCTAAGTCACGACTGATATTCAACGATTTCAGCCAAGTATTTTCTGCCAAAAGTATCATTGCCATTACGGGTGAGACGGGAGCAGGAAAGACCACACTCATTCGTCTGTTACTCTCTTTAATAAAGCCGCAGCAAGGCTCTGTCACATTGATTGACGGAACAGGATGTACACACGCAATGAGTCCGCACCTACGCTGCAATTTTGCCTATGTTCCGCAAGGCAACACACTATTCTCGGGTACCATCCGGAGCAATCTGCTACAAGCACGTCCCACGGCTACAGAAGAAGAACTTCGAAAGGCACTTCACACAGCTTCTGCCGATTTCGTATTAGAACTTCCTAAAGGCCTCGACACCCCATGCAGCGAATCAGGAGGGGGACTTTCTGAAGGACAGGCTCAACGCATAGCCATTGCACGTGCTTTACTCTCGGATGGAAGCATTATTATTTTCGACGAAGCCACATCCTCATTAGATAGCGAAACAGAAGACATTGTACTTCAACGCATCGTTCAGGAAAACAGAAATTCTACATTGATATTCATCACACATCGACCCAAAGTATTGAAATACGCTACGCAGATTCTTCATCTCGAAGGAAAGTCGCATCGCGTAGATGCTAAGAAGTAACCACACGCCCAATCTATTCAAATCCAACAAGAAAGTGAAGAGACCCTCACTACGCAACATATTTCGCACTTTGCTATGCACCATCATTGGCGCATATACCTTATTGTTGGCATTTCTCAACTTCTCACCTACCGAGCAGTTCCTCACACGGCAAATTGCTCAAGCGCTAAGCAATCGTCTCGGCACAGAAGTTACGATTGGACACATTGAGGTGGGACTTTTCAATCGATTAACACTCAAAGAGGTTAACATTAAAGATTTGAAGAAGAAAGACCTTCTGCAGGCAGGCCTCATATCGTGCAAGATTGAACTTCGATCATTGTTCAAACACCAACTATCACTCCGCACTGTTTCCCTACTCGATACAAGTGTAAACCTATACAAAGAAAAATCTGATAGCGCTACCAACTATCAATTTTTACTTGATGCGTTTGCAAGTAAAGAGCCTCATAAAAAGACAGCTATTGACCTGCGTATCAATTCGATAATACTGCGTAGAGTCGCTTTCCAATACAATGAGCTCTACAAACTTTCCAAACCAGGGAAATTAGACTTTGCACACCTGAGCGTGAAGGACTTAAATGCCAACGTAAGTTTAAAGTCAATCACACCGCAATCCATCAATTTACGTGTACGCTCTTTATCATTCAAAGAGAAATCCGGCTTAGACATCCGCCAATTTCATTTCAAGTTGAATGCCAATCGACAAAATGCTCAAATAGAAGATTTCTGTTTGGAAATGCCTCATACACATTTCCAACAAACTTCTCTGCTAGCCACTTACGACATTAGGAAAGGTTTTAGCACATTCGCTTCCACACTGCATATTGGAGCCACCTTGAAAGACTTACAAGTAGCCACTTCCGACCTACGTCCACTAATAAAGTTTCCCACTGGAATGGACGCAACGATTCGCCTTTCAACCTCCCTATTGCTCACTCCCCAAAAGTTACAGCTCAATCAATTCTCGGCACATACTACTGACAACAAATTCAAGATACAAACCGACTTCACTTGGAACAGACAAGGAGGCAAAGGGCTCACAGCGAGTGTCAATATAAAGCAACTATTTGTGGGAGCTCCGCTTGGTTCGAACATTGCCCAATGGACGGGACTGAAGGAGAAAGATGCACAACTCATCGCTCGCATTGGCGACATCAATGCCTCTGCACATGTATTAATAAAGGATAAGCATCATGCAACAGGAGCGCTGATACTCCATACAACTGTGGGACAAGTGGCCGCTGATGCCACATGGGATTCTTCCTTACTTAGCGTAAAATCGCAACTGACAGATGTGCGTCCTTCTGTCATTTTTAATAATCCCAAACTGCCCACACGTGCTTCGTTACACGCTTCGATTAAATCTGATTTCAACAAGAAGTCAGCACCATCCTTATGGGCCAATATCAATATCAGTGCCTTGGAGTGGAACAACATCTGTTATGGAGGTATTCATCTTACAGGCAACTATGATGGGAAAATCATTTCCGCAAGTCTCAAAAGCCAAGATGCTCGTGCACAATTTGCGGTTAAAGGCGATGCTTCGCTCGTAGGAAAGAAGTTAGCAAATATCAATCTACAAGCACAAATTGACCATCTTGTGCCATCACAATTAGGAATTCATACTCCTTACGGAGCAGCTGCGTTCAGTGGTAGTGTTCAAGCATCTTTGTCTGGGCTAGGAAACACATTGCCTTGGGGAAACGTCAGCATCCGCCATTTCCATATGCAAAATGGTCCAAGAGGGAACTACCAGTTAGACCATTTCACAGCGCAGTTGCAAAGACATGCATCGCAGCATTCTTCATTACACATTGATAGCGATTTCTTGGATGCCGACATTCAAGGTAATCTCCAACCACAATCCATCATAAATGGTGTAACAGCCCTTTTACATCGCGCATTACCAACGATTATCCCCTCTGCAGGGGCAACATCTGCTTCCCAACAATGGACCATTGATACACGACTAAAAGATACTGATTTTCTAAAGCAGATGTTGGGTGTTGACATTCAAGCAGGAGGCACACTTCGCTTACGAGGCACTCTCAATACTGGCAATGGACGTACTTGGCTCACTGCCTCTACTCCTTCTTTGACCATCTCTGGACTACATTTCGATAAGCCTAGCATCTATCTTTCGGGAGAAGGTTCCCTATATAATTGTTTAGTGCAAGCTCAGAAAGAAATCTCTGGCCACGACTATCATGTGGCCGTAAATTTCAAAACACAGGAAGGAAAGCTACTCACACAGATTGGTTGGTCCGATACAGAAAGCAAGGCTTATTCCGGAAAATTTGAAAGCGAGACTGAATTTATCAGAGGAGGCCAGAAGATTGGGTTCCACATGAACATTCACCCTACGGAGTTTGCTTTAGACCACATGCCGTGGAACATCTCAAGCGGTCAACTTTCCTACATTAATCATCAACTTGCCATCAATAGTGTAAGTATTTCAAGTCAAGACCAAGCACTCTCTGTCAGCGGCAAGGTGGGAGCTGGACGAAACGACTCCATCGTGGCTCGCTTGAAGAATGTTGACATTAATTACATTCTTGACTTAATCAACTTTGATGCAGTAGCCTTCGGAGGCAATGCCACAGGGACGGCCTCGTTTACACAAGAAGGCAACCATCCACAAGTACATGCCCACCTCAACGTACCCAATTTTACTTTCAACAATGGTCCCATGGGACGTGCGAACATCTCGGCAAATTGGAACAAAGCTGACAACCGCATCAATCTGAATGCGTCAATGCACCTTCCACGCACCGTCGACGATGGTACAGAATTACAAGGTTACGTATCTTTGGCTGAGAAAGGACTAGATCTTCATATTAACACGCATCATACCGATTTGCGTTTCCTACGTCGCTACATCAATGGTATCTTCGACGACTTTACGGGTGATGCCACTGGCGCACTACGCCTTTACGGACCTTTTAAAAAACTTGACTTTGAAGGAAAACTTACAGCAAATGCTGAAGCCACCATTCCCGTTACGGGCGTTCGCTATAAGGTAAGTAATGGCCAAGTAGAATTAGGACCAGGCTATTTCAAGTTCAACGACTTCATCATTTCTGACAAACGCGGTGGAAGCGGCATTGCCAATGGTACGCTACGCCACACACACTTGAAGAATCTTAACTACGACTTCACACTAGCTGCTACTCACCTACTTTGCTACAATCAGCAAAAACAATCAGGAATGCCATTTTATAGTACAACGACGGGGTCTGGTACTATACAACTGAAAGGAATGCCTGGCCAATTCATGGCAGACATCGCCTTAACCCCTGAAACTCCTACCACCTTTGTATACGACCTCAGTTCGCAAACGGCATTTTCTAAAGACGACCAAATGATTCATTTCCATAGCCGCCGTCCTGCGAACGATAGGAATCTACTTCTAGCATCCAACAACAAAGAGGAAGAAGATTCCATAGATACAGATGTGCCCACACAAAACATGGGCACAGACATGCGCCTCAACTTCTTTATCGATACAAACCCCTCTGCACAAATCAAGATTATCACCGATGCACGTGCAGATGATGCTATCACAGCCTATGGAGTTGGACCGATCAGAGCTTCTTGGCACAATAAAGGAGGGTTTGAAATGTATGGCACCTATAAGGTAGTACGCGGCGATTACAAGTTGAGTTTACAAGACGTCATTCGCAAGGATCTTACCTTACAAGAAGGGAGTACGATTACATTTGGTGGCAATCCGCTTGATGCCAACTTGGCTTTAAAGGCACTCTATACTGTGAATGGTGTGCCCCTAAGCGACCTCAACTATGGAGCAGGTTTCACACAGAAAACAGTTCGAGCAGACTGTATTCTCAACATTGGCGGCAAAGCTCGCGCTCCGCAAGTAGATTTTGACCTAGACCTCCACAACATTTCCTCCGACGAAAAGCAAATGGTACGTCAGCTTATCTCCACAGAAGAAGACATGAGCCGACAGGTGATTTGCTTGCTCGGCATGGGACGTTTCCTCACCACCACTCCTTCTTCGGTTTCAACAGCCGAACAGGGCAATGGCGTATCAGGCACAGCGATGCGTTCTTTCCTATCATCCACACTGACAGGTCAGCTCAACTCGGCCATTGCCTCGGCCTTAGGAGGACAGTCACGATGGACCTTCGGTACGAACTTCATACCTGGCTCTACGGGATGGGACGAGATGGAAGTAGACGGATTGCTACAAGGACGCTTATTCAATGACAGATTGCTTATCAACGGTAACTTTGGCTATCGCGATCATCCCACCTACACTTCCAACTTCGTAGGCGATTTTGATATTCGATATTTACTCACGCCTCGCGGCAACATCAGTCTGAGAGCTTATAGCGAGACAAACGACCGTTACTTTACAAAGTCATCGCTCACCACACAAGGCGTGGGCATCAGTCTGCAAAAGGATTTCACAAACTTCCTTGACCTATTCCGCAGAAAGAAACGCACGCAAACCGCCAAGCCCTCACGCTGACACATCATGCAGACTCGCAAACAAATACAATTCATTTTCAAGAAATATTCATCCTACAAATAGAGAACAATGGCAAAACGTTTACTAACATTTGCAGTAGCTTCTTTGTTCGCTGCTAGTGCAATCGCAATTCCTGCCAAGCGACGCTATATTCAGGTAAAGCAACCTGATGGAACGACTCTGACCATTACCATCCAAGGTGACGAGAATTTTCATTTCCACGCTACCACAGATGGCATACCCTTGATTAAAGATTCCAATGGCACTTACATCTATGCCACTCTTGACAGCAACGGCAAGCTCATAGCCTCAACGCAATTAGCCCACAATGCCAATGAACGCTCTAACCAAGAAAATGCGTTCATCACAGCAAACGAGCCAAAAGCCTCAACCATCAAAAAGATGGGAGCAAAGCGAACTGCTGAACGCAACGCTATCCGCTTAAAGAAACTTGAGAAGCGCATACAGTCTTTGGGAAAAATTCAGAACACTATGTCCACCTATATGGCTCCCGCCACAGGTGGAGAAGGTATTGGTATTACAGGAAAGCACAAAGGATTGGTCATCTTAGTTAACTTCAAAGATGTGAAGATGCAAACTGCTCACAATAACACTGAATGGAGCAACTTCTTCAATCAAGAAGGCTACAATCATTTGGGAAATTCTGGTTCCGTACACGATTACTTTCATGAACAATCTTATGGAAAATTCGATTTAACCTTCGACGTCGTTGGTCCCGTCACACTCTCAAAGAATATGGCAGCTTATGGGGCTAACGATAGCAATGGCAATGACAAAGACCCCGCAGGAATGGTATACGAAGCCTGCAAACTTGCTGCATCGCAGGTAAACTTTGCTGACTACGATTGGGATGGCGATGGCGAAGTAGACCAAGTATTCGTAATCTATGCGGGCTATGGAGAAGCCTCCTATGACGATGAAAACACAGTGTGGCCTCATGAATGGTGCTTAACAGAGGCAGGCTACAATCTTACGCTTAACGGTGTGAAAATTGACACTTATGGCTGCTCGCAAGAGCTCTTTGGTGCATCCTCTTCTACGAAAAGGATGGATGGCATCGGTGCTGCTTGTCACGAGTTTAGTCACTGCATGGGATTGCCCGATATCTATGACACGGAATATGGCGGTGGTTATGGCATGGGCAACTGGGACGTAATGAGTTCGGGATCTTATGGAGGCGATGGCTACAACCCCGTGGGCTACAACTCTTATGAGAAATGGGTGAGCGGATGGCTACAACCCACCGAACTGAAATCACCTCAATACGTTACAGGCATGAAAGCGCTCAATGCTGCACCAGAAGCCTACGTTATCTACAATGAAAAGACACCCACGGAGTACTATCTTCTAGAAAACAACCCGTTGGCGGAATTAATTTAAGTTGATAAACATGAGTAAAAAGTTGTACATATCGCTGATTTTTAGTAACTTAGTGGTGATCAAAACATTAAGTTCAAACCATCGTATGTACAACCTTTATACAAAATTCGTCAAAATACTTGAGATATGCAAGCAATTCTCTGAAAATCTCGTCAATGAATCTGGTAATGTTCCACGTCGTGGTCCTGTTCCCAAGTTTTCGGATTTGGAAGTGGTGGCGCTATCCCTGACGGCAGAGACCGAGAGCATTGATAGTGAAAAGTGGTTGTTCGACTATAAATTGCAAGAATACAAGGACAGCATTCCCAATCTCATATCAAGGAGACAGTTCAATGACCGCAGGAAGAAAACGGCAGGCCTGTGTGAGGAACTGCGCAAGCGGATTGCCATGGAAATGGATGG
>CDZR01046122.1_pt1 | contig 28510 bp, 24 predicted proteins | sample 554781 | NCBI WGS metagenome assembly CDZR01 (sample SAMEA3182065, study PRJEB8094) | gut metagenome | biome: human; feature: gut; material: Stool; isolation source: human stools | place: Canada | collected 2013-01-28
CGCGCGAAAGGGAGTCCAGAGGGTCGAAGACCCTTTGGTGGGGTCAAGGGGCAACGCCCCTTGGGTCACTCCTTCAAGATGAACAGCACCCCCAGCGTGCCGGGGCCGCAGTGGCAGGAGATGACGCCGCCGGCGCGGGTTTCGATGACCGCATCGAAGTGGTTCAGGCTCGTCAAATAGGTGCGGACTTGCTCGACGACCTCCGGGTCGCAGCCGGAATGGGTGATGAAAACACGCTCCGGGCGCGCGCGGAGCAAATCGTCGTGCAAATCGTGCGTGTAGGCAGGGATGCAGCGGGCGAGCGAGCCGCGGTACTTCTTGTCCACCAGCATTTGACCGTCGCGCACGACAATCTTCGGGTGCAGCTTCAGCATGCTGCCCATCAGCGCCGCCGCGCCGGAACAGCGCCCGCCGCGGTGCAGGAACGTCAGCGTATCGACGACAAAGGACGCGCGAACCAGCGGAATCAGCGAGGTTACATGCGCCACAATTTCCTTGGCGGACTTGCCTTCCTGCGCCATTACCGCCGCTTCCATCACCAGCAGACCGATGCCGGTGGAAAGGCTCTGGCTGTCCACGACGTGGATGCGGTCGGACGCGCCCAGCTCCGCCGCCGCTTCCACCATGTTCGCCCCCGTCGCGGACATTTTGCCAGAGATGGAGAACGCCACAATCTCGTCATACGTCTCCAGATACTTCTGGAAAACTTCTTGAATCGTCCAGACGTTCGCACAGGCAGTCGTCGGCGCTTTCTTTGTGCTGTCCGACCAGCGGAAAATTTCCTCCGAGGTGATGTTCACGCGGTCTTCGTACTGCTGGTCGCCCAAGCGAACTATCAGCGGCACCGGTGTGATGTTATAGCGGTCGAGCAGATCCTGCGACAGGTCGGATGTGCTGTCTGAAATGATTTTGACCATACGATTTTCACTCCTGTTCAAGGGGAATATATACACATTTTATCATTTCCGATGCGCAGTTGTCAACCGATTTTGCGGTGTCTCAACAATCGTTGCGAATATGGAAACAATAGGAAACTTGCATTTGCACACGGAATGTGCTATGATGGGGAACAGCAACGCGAAGGGAGCGTCAAAAGGATGCAGAAGTGGGTCAGCGTGTGGGGAAATGCGGTCAGCATTGCGGAAAATCGCCCGGAGCGGTATGCCAAGGACATTACCTTGCGCTATCCGATTGCCTTGCCGTTTTCAGGAAGCGGCGTGCGCCTGACGTTCGATAATTACTGCGGCACGGAGCCGGTTACGCTGGAAAAGGTGACAATTTTCTGCGGCGGCGCGTTTCACCCGGTTACGTTCGGGGGCGAGCGCCGCGTAACGCTTCCGGCGGAGGGCAATGTGGTTTCCGACACGCTGGAAACGCCCGTAACTGCCGGGGAAAAGCTGCTTGTCAGCTTCTATTTGCGTGATTTCACGCTCATGCGCAGCGTCGTGTTCACCTGCGGCGCGCTGTCCGGCGGGCTGTACGCCAACGGCGACGAAACGGAACATCTCGATATTTCGATGGACACTTCCCGCAAGACGCAGCTGACCTACTTCCTCAGCAATGTGTCCGTGCGTACTGCGCCGGAGAACCGCGCCATCATCTGTTATGGCGACTCCATCACCGCGCAGGATTGGCCGGATGATTTGCAGCTCCGTTGCCGCAAAGACGGCTTTGAGCATACCGCCATCATCCGCCGCGCCACCAGCGGATCGCGGATTCTGCGCGAATATCACTGCCTGACGTACGAATCCTACGGGCTGATGGGCGCGAAACGCTTTGCGCATGAAGTGCCGACCGACGGCGCGGATGCCGTTATCATCCAGCAGGGCATCAACGACATCATCCACCCTGTCGGCACGCAGGTGAACCCCTTCCGCCCGATGAGCGATCTGCCGACGGCGGACGAGCTTATCAGTGGACTCAAGACGTACATCCAGCAGGCGCGGGGGATGGGCTTGTGCGTCTACGTCGGGACGCTGCTGCCCATGGGCGGCTGGCGCACCGACGCGCCCTTCCGGCAGGACTTGCGCCACGCTTACAATGATTTCATCCGCACGACCAACCTGATTGACGGCTGCATTGACTTTGACCGCGCCCTGCGTGACCCGGCGAACCCTGATTTCTTCCTGCCCGAATACGATTCCGGCGACCACCTGCACCCAAGCAAGGCGGGCTATCAGCGGATGGCGGCGGAAATCCCGGCAGAAATGCTGAAATAAATAGGAAAGGCGTTTTCGGAACGTGTGCATCCGAAAACGCCTTTTTTAGGGAATTTGGTTGATTAGAAGAGGCCATCCAGCAGCTGCGTCAGCTCAATCGTACCGAGGGTATCCGGAATGACGGGGGATTCGGGCGTGCAGAGCGATCCAGTCAGGGATACCTGCTGCCCGGCGGCATCGGTGAAGGTCAGCGAACAGCTGGTGTCGGAAAGCGCGGCGAAATCCAGCTGGAAATCTCCGTCCGGCAGGGAGAGCAGCAGGCTGAAGCCAGTTGCCGTTTCCGTCAGGGCAAGGCGGTATGCCGTGCTGCCGTACACGCCGGTGCAGATCAGACCGTTGAGCGCGGTGCGGACGTGGGCGGTGAAGATATCGAAAGTGCGCGCCTGTGCAACAATATCAAGCCCATCCGTGGCAGGGGTGATCGTAAGCGTATAATAATTGTAATATATCTTGACACGGATATAATCCGATGTGGATTCAAGGGAAAAAACGTTGGCATTAAGGGCAAAAACGTTGGCATTCTCATTGTTAAGCCGCAAACTGAAATTGCTGCCAGCTTGAACGATGGACAGGCTGAAGCTGTTATCAACGCTGGCGATAAACACAAAGTTGTTTGCAGAACCGTAACTGCAAGTGACAGAGAACGCCGTATGCTGATTCTCGGAGTAGCCGCTCAAAGCAAAGTCGTATTCATTTCGCCAATAGAGCACACCATCAATGGTATCGCTGTTCGCAGTTGTCAGCAGATAATGCCAACTGTTAGGCGTGGTTTGCTCATAGGTCAAATGGTATGGCTCTTGGTAGGGCTGACTAAAAAGAAGTTCCCCTTTGTCAATGCCGATTTGCCCGCAAAGCCTGAAATTAGAGAGAAGGTATCCGCGCATCGCGGAACGATATGCGCGTGCAACCTCCGAAGATTGCACGACCGACGCAAGAAGATGATGGTAGATATCGCTGAAGTTCAAGCCGTCAAGATATTCCATGCTGTAGATCTTTCCCAGAACAGAAGCCGCCATACGATTCAGTTCTTCAGAAGTGATGGAAATTGTCCCTGTTTGCGCAGCAATGTATAGGTCGCTGAACAGGCGCGCAAACGCAGGGTCTCTTATCAAGGTCATTGGCAAGTTATAGAGCGAGGGAATCGCATCGAGCATCTTGTTGACATCCTCCGCCAACAGCCCCAGCACTTCCGACGGGGAGCGCCCATCCAGCAGCTTGAGCGGCGTGGTCAGCAGCGCCGCATCTACCGGATGACCTTCCACCAGCAATTGCGCCCACTGACCGCCCGACTGCACGCAAAGCCCCTTGTCCGGCGAGAAGGCGAGGTCAATCTGCCCCGAAGGCAGCGTCAGCGAGCAGAACGGCGTTTCGCTTAAGCCAGCCGTCATCCGCAGGGAGAAGCCGTCGCCATAGGTGGAGGTCAGCGCGAGGTCAATGCCCTGCGGCGTTTCCGCCAGCGCGCAGGGGAGAAAAAGGGCAAGCATCAGCAGCAGGGAGAGGATTTTCCGCATGAAAAAACACTCCTTTCGATAAAGAACAAACGCTTTTGCTACGTACAGGATACAGCATTTGGTGCGCTTTGTCAAGGAAAATGACAAATTCCGCGTTCCGCATTGTTTTTTTGTTTTGTTTTCTTTTTGTCCTTTCCGCTTCCCGGTCTTGACACACGGCGAAGGATACGGTACACTTTTCCATGTAGAAACGCTTCGGCTTTTGCGGAAGCGAGTAGTATTTGAAGGAGGTTTCCCTGTATGAAGAAGATGTTTGCGGTTTTGCTGGCGCTGTGTATGGCGCTGACCTGCCTGACGATGGCGAGCGCGGAAGAAAAGACGTATCACGTCGGCATTTTGCAGCTGGTGCAGCATGAGGCGCTGGACGCGGCGACCAAGGGTTTCCGCGACGCGCTGACGGAGAAGCTTGGCGACAAGGTTGTTTTTGATGAGCAGAACGCTTCGGGCGATACGGCTTCCTGCGCCATGATTGCCAATGGCTTTGTGGCGGCGGAGGTTGACCTGATTATGGCGAACGCGACGCCCGCGCTTCAGGCGGCGGTCAGCGCGACGGCGGATATTCCGATTCTCGGCACGTCGATTTCCCACTACGGCACGGCGCTGGAAATCAGCGACTGGAAGGGCTACACGGAAATCAACGTTTCCGGCACGAGCGACCTCGCCCCGCTGGACGGTCAGGCGAACATGATTGTGGAACTGTTCCCGGAAGCGAAGACGGTTGCGCTGCTCTACTGCTCGGCGGAAGCGAACAGCGCCTATCAGATTGGCGTTGTGAAGGCGGAGCTGGAAGCGAAGGGCATCACCTGCAAGGAATACGCTTTCACCGACTCCAACGACGTTGCGTCCATGGCGCAGCAGGCGACTGAATGCGACGTGATCTATATCCCGACGGACAACACCGCCGCTGCCTACAGCGAAACGATTGCCAACGTCGTCGTGCCGGCGAAAGTGCCGGTCATCGCGGGTGAGGAAGGCATTTGCCGCGGCTGCGGTGCCGCGACGCTGACCATCAGCTACTATGACCTCGGCTACAAGACGGGCGAAATGGCGTATGAAATCCTCGTGAACGGTGCGGATGTTTCCACCATGCCGATTGCTTTCGCGCCTCAGTTCACCAAGAAGTACAACGCCGCGATCTGCGAAGCGCTGGGCATCACCGTCCCGGACGACTATGTCCCGATGGACTAATCAATCGATACATTTTGCGAAGCCATAGGGCATTTCGCCTTATGGCTTCGCTTGCGTTATAGTAGGAGGAAGATTCCGTGGAAATTATGAAGCTGCTCAACGCCTTGCCCGGCGCGGTTTCTCAGGGCGTCATATGGGGCATTATGGCCATTGGCGTCTACATTACTTACCGCATTCTGGACGTGGCGGACTTGACGGTGGACGGCTCCATCGCCACTGGCGGCGCGGTCGCGGCGGTGCTCATCATCAGCGGCTGCAACGCGTGGGTGGCGCTGGTGGCGGCGTTCGTCGTCGGGATGCTGACGGGCTTGGTGACGGGCATGTTCCACACATGGATGGGGATCCCTGCCATCCTATCGGGCATTCTGACGCAGCTTGCGCTCTATTCCATCAACCTTGGCATCATGAGCAACAAGGCGAACACGGCGGTGAATGCGAATAAGTATGACCTGCTGGTGTCCCTGCGCAACGTGCGCAATTTTTCGCTTGACAACCCAATTCTGCTGCTGCTCATGATTACCGCGGCAGTGATTGCGCTGCTGTACTGGTTCTTCGGCACGGAGTACGGCTGTGCACTGCGCGCAACGGGCGCAAACGTCAACATGGCGCGCGCACAGGGCATCAACACCGGGCGCGCGAAGGTCGTCGGGCTGATGCTGTCCAACGGCTTGGTGGCGCTCTCCGGCGCGCTGCTGACGCAGTATCAGGGCTATGCGGATGTCAGCATGGGGCGCGGCGCGATTGTTATCGGCTTGGCGGCGGTTATCATCGGCGAAGTGCTGTTTGGCAAGATTTTCCGCAATTTTGCCACGAAGCTCATCGCCGTGTCCATCGGCGCCATCATCTACTACATCGTCATGCAGGTGGTGCTGTGGCTGGGTCTGCCCACGAACTACCTGAAGCTGCTCACGGCGCTGGTTGTGGCGATGTTCCTCGCCGTGCCGCACTGGAAGAGCCAGCTTTTTACCGCCCGCAGCGCTCGAAAGGGGGAGAAGCAGGATGCTTGATATCAATTATATTGCAAAGACCTTCAATCCCGGCTTGATTACCGAGAAGCGTGCATTGGCGGATGTTGACCTCCATCTGGCGGAAGGCGATTTCGTCACGATGATTGGCGGCAACGGCGCGGGCAAATCCACGACGCTCAACGCCGTCGCAGGCACGTTTATGGTGGATCGCGGCAGCATCGTCATTGATGGCGTGGATGTGACGCACCTGCCGGAATACAAGCGCGCGAAGTATCTCGGGCGCGTGTTCCAAGACCCGATGAACGGCACGGCGGCGACGATGAATATTGAGGAGAACCTCGCGCTGGCGTATCGCCGCGGGCAGGGGCGGACGCTCCGCTGGGGCATCACGGCGAAGGAACGCGACGAGTACCGCGAAAAGCTGGCGACGCTGGGGCTGGGGCTGGAAAACCGCATGAGCAGCAAGGTCGGTCTGCTTTCCGGCGGACAGAGGCAGGCGCTGACGCTGCTGATGGCGACCATCAAGCAGCCGAAACTCCTCCTGCTGGATGAGCACACCGCCGCCCTTGACCCTAAAACGGCGAAGAACGTGCTGACGCTGACGCAGAAAATCATTGCGGAAAATCACTTGACGGCCATGATGGTGACGCATAACATGAAAGACGCGCTGGAGTACGGCAACCGCACCATCATGATGCATGAGGGCAAAATCATCCTCGATATCGACGCGGAAACGAAGAAGCGCATTCGCGTCGAAGACCTGCTGGTGATGTTTGAAAAAGCAAGCGGCAGCGAAATCAACAACGACCGGATGCTGCTGGGATAAAGTCAAAAATGAAAAGAATGCGGACGAGGTGAAAAATGCGCCTCATCCGCATTCTTTTTGCCGAATATGAAAGAAAAAAACAGCATAAAAGCGAATGATATGCGGAATAAGGATAATTAGTGACCATTTTTTCGCATAGAATTTACAATTCGCCATCGACAATTGGACGAAAATGTGATATACTGCTTTTTGTTCCTAAAGAATGGAACGAAACTTTCGCGGCGGCTCTCCGCAGCGAAAATATTCTGGAAAAGAAAGAGAGGAAAATGAACATGAAGAAGTTCCTTGCAATCATGATGGCGCTGTCCATGATGCTGTGCGCGTTTGCCGTGGCGGAAACCGCGAGTCCCGTTGCCAGCACGGTCGCCAGCCCTGTTGCCAGCCCCGTTGCGGATATGGTGGGCGACCCGGCGGATCTGCCGGCAATTGCGGCTGTGCTGAACGGCGGCAGCGAGGTGTATGTTCCCTCTGATAAGACGAACAAGACCCTGCAGGATGCCCTGAACGACGAGTTCACCGAGGGCGCAGGCTATGATTCCTTCGCTGTGCTGGATGTGGACGGCGACGGCAAGCTCGACGTGGTGCTGAATGTGACCGTGAACGGCGAAGCACTGGGCTATCTGGTGCTGACCAGCGCCGATGAAGTCATCTGTGCGTACGGCTTCTACTACCGCGCGATGATTGGCCTGAAGGAAGATGGCTCCTTCTCCTTCAGCAGCAGCGCGGCGGAATCCGGCGTGGCGACCTTCTACAAGGACGAGAACCGCGATGCGCAGTACAATGAGCTGGCGGAAAGCAAGCTGGATGAAAACGGAAACGTCGTCTATTTCGTGAACGGCGAAGCGGCGGATGAAGATGCCTTCACCGCGGTCATCAACGCGCAGAACGAAAAGGCGGATGTGACCTTCGTGCCCGCAACGGCGGAAAATCTGGCGCTCTACCTGACGATTGAATAATCAACCCGTCCAAGCGACCTCCCGACATGGATTGTGCCGGGAGGCTGTTTTTTTTCTCGAATCAATAGATAATCGTCGAGCGAAAACCAATTTTCGATACGAAACCGTTTTTTCGTAAAAGACAGCGAAAATCCACCGGAAACTTGGCAGATATGGCATAAAAATATGCATAGACAGACAAATATCCATTGACAAAACGATTTCGCTGATGCTATAATTAAAAGGAAACTGCGGTCAAATACGCAGAAGAAAGGAACGATGGATATGAAGAAGCGGTTCCTGCACCTGTTCAGCCTGATGCTGGCGGTGCTGATGCTGATTCCCTGCGTAGGGTCGGCGGAAGAGGCGGAAGCGGTGGATAACGGCGTGATGCGCGAGGGCTTGACGGCGCTGGAGGCTACCCGCCTGATGGGCAACGGCATCAACCTCGGCAACACCCTGGAAGCCTGCGACAACAACGTCGGCATCAAGACGAACACGCCCCTTAGCTATGAGACGCACTGGGGTCAGCCGAAAACGACGCAGGCCATGATTGACGGCATGAAAGCGGCGGGCTTTGACACCATCCGCATTCCTGTGGCTTGGATGACCAACGCCACCCACCTCTACGAAGGCGACTACACCATCGACGCTGACTACATGGACCGCGTGGAGGAAGTTGTCCGCTATGCGCGCAAGGCGGGCATGTACGTCATCATCAATGACCATTGGGATGGCGGCTGGTATGGCATGTTCGGTTCGGAAAGCGCCGAAACCCGCGCACTGGCCATGGAAGCCTACAAGGGCATGTGGCAGCAGATTGCCGAACGCTTCCGTGATTACTCCGATTACCTGATTTTCGAGAGCGCAAACGAGGAGCTCGGCGGCCGCTTCGACGAGAATTCTCCGCTGTACTGCTCCGATTCCGTCGTTACCTACCTGACCGACGACGAGCGGTACGCGCTGACGAACGAAATCAACCAGACGTTTGTGGATGTCGTCCGCGCGACGGGCGGTAACAACGCGACCCGCTTCCTGCTGATTGCGGGTTACAGCACCGACATTAACCAGACTTGCGACGATCGCTTCCAGATGCCCAAGGACACCGTGGACAGCAAGCTGATGGTTTCTGTCCATTACTACGATCCGTGGTCGTACTGCGGCGCGTCCAGCGCGGCGAGCGCCACCAAGTGGGGCAAAGTGAGCGACTATGAGTACATGGATCAGCAGCTGGCAAAGATGACGAAATTCACCGAGGCGGGCTACGGCGTGGTCATCGGCGAATACGGCGCGCTGCCGTGTAGCGACGGGCTGAAGGACAACACGCTGGCGTACCACACGGCGTTCCTTGACGCCTGCACCAAGTACAACCTGACGAACTGCCTGTGGGATTGCAGCGGGCTGTACAAGCGCGTGTCCCAGACCTTCGCGGATGACGATATTCTGGCGATGTATCAGGAGAAGCGTCAGGCGAACGAAGAAGGTCAGGATTATGCGGATGTGCAGGCGGCTGCTGCGGCGGAAGCAGCGGCGGCTGCAGCGGAAGCCCCCGTGACCTTCCTGCAAGATGCCGTGGTCGTGGATGACCAGACCGCGCTGGCGTGGATTATGTGGAACGACGGCAGCTGGGCGCTCACCCACAGCGTCGGCGATACCTACAACGCGGACGCCATCTCCGAGGGACTTGTCGCGACCAACGCCATCATCACGGGCGAAGGCAAGTACACTGTTGGGCTGGATTTCACCGGCACGGCGCAGGGTTACTCCGCGTCCGTCGCGTTTGCCGCCATCGGCATCAGCAACGGCGAAGTGCTGTACCCGAACTACCTCGTTAACATCAAGGAAGTGCGCATCAACGGCGAAATCTACCGCCTGAAGGGCCGCGCCTACACGACCTCTGACGACGGCGTGTGCACGCGCGTGAATCTGTACAACGAATGGGTGACGAGCGTGCCGAAGACGGCGCGTCTGCCCGGCGGCAACCTCGCCGGCGCAACGCCGACCCCCATCAACCGCAACGATGCGGTCATCGCCGAAATCAAGACGATTGAAATCGACTTTGAGTATGTACCGATGAACTAAGGCAAAAAGAAGCCCGAATCAGCGATGGTTCGGGCTTCTTTGAATGCGGATGATTTCACGTCCTATAATTGCGTGCTTTGTCGCAGCGGGTTTCGCGTCCACAGACGCGGCTGGAGCAGCAAAAAAGACATGCCTGATGTTGAAAGTCAAGCATGTCTTTTTGCAATCTGCACTTACTTCAGATACTGCACCGCCAGAATCACAACGCCCAGCACCACCAAAACCACGCCGACCACCCGGTTGAGCGTCTCCGGCTTCGATTTGTTCGCAATTTTCGCGGCAATCTGCGCGAACAGCAGCGTGAACGCCATGCACAGCGCCAGCGTCCATCCGTCCGGCAATCCGCCGATGGTGAAGTGGCTGACCGCGCCTGTCAGCGCCGTGAACGCCATGATGAACACACTCGTGCCGACGGCGGTTTTCAGCTCATAGCCCATGACGGAGGTCAGAATCAGCAGCATCATCATGCCGCCGCCCGCGCCGACGAAGCCGCAAATCATGCCGATGAACGCGCCGCAGACGATCGACTGCACCATGCGCTTCTTTTTGCTCACGTTCTGCATGGCTTCGCGCGTCGTCATCACCGGGCGGATGATGAACTTGATGCCCAGTAGCATCGTCATCAATACGCTGAAGCTGCCCATCGTTCGGCTCGGCACAAGGCTTGCGACGTAGCTGCCTACGACCGTGAACGCCAGCACTGCCGCCATCATCAGCAAGCCGTTGCGAATGTCGAGATTCTTGTTTTTGCCGTATGTCCACGCGCTTGCGGCACTCGCCAGCACGTCGCTCGCCAGCGCAATGCCGACCGCCTCATACGGCTCCATGCCCAAGAACGTAATCAGCATCGGGCTGATGACCGCCGCGGCGCTCATGCCCGCGAATCCCGTGCCTAAGCCAGCGCCTAAGCCCGCCAGCAGACATACCAGCACTTTTTCCACCATGAGGAAAGCCTTCCTTCTGTCGATTCTTATGCACATTGTAGCGGATTCGTGTGTACTCAGCATGAACATTGCGGACGAAAATGCAAAATTCGCGCATCAGGCGAAAATCCGCCGCTGATGGCTGGAAAATTCCGCAAGAAGCCGCGAAACCGCTTGTGCAAACGCGCATTTCGGGCTATACTACCCTCATCAGCAGAAGGAGGATAAGCATCATGTGTACCGCGATTCGCTTGACCACGCGCGACCACTATTTCGGCAGAAACCTTGACTTGGAGTACAGCTATCAGGAGACCGTTGCCATCACGCCGCGGCGCTATCCGTTCCATTTCCGGCACGAGGGGACGAACAGCGACCATTTCGCCATGATTGGCATGGCGTTCGTCGTTGGCGGAATGCCTTTATATTATGAAGCGACGAACGAGAAGGGCTTGAGCATGGCGGGGCTGAACTTTCCCGCGAGTGCCGTGTATCACGACGTGAAGCCGGATTGTGCGAACATCGCCAGCTTTGAGCTGATTCCGTACATTCTGGGGCAGTGCGAAAGCGTCCAAGAGGCGAAAACGCTGCTCCAGCGCCTGAACATCACTCGCGACGGCTTCAGCGAGCAGCTCCCGCCGTCGCCGCTGCACTGGATGATTGACGACCGCGAAGGCTGCATCGTCGTCGAGTCGATGGCGGACGGGCTGCACGTCTACGACAACTGGTCGAACGTGATGACGAACGAACCGCCGCTGCCGCTGCAATTGGAGAATCTGGCGCACTATCAGGCGCTTTCGCCGGAAGAGCCGGTGAATCGCTTTGCGCCCACGCTGCCGCTGAAGGTGGGCGGACGCTGCACGGGCGCGATTGGCTTGCCGGGCGACTGGTCGCCGTGGTCGCGGTTCGTCCGCGCGGCGTTCCTGACGAACAACTCCGTCTCCGGGGACAGCGAGGAGGAGAGCGTCGGGCAGTTCTTCCACATTTTAGGCGGCGTGGCGCACCCGCGCGGCTGCGCTCACCTGCCGCATGGGTATGAAATCACGGTGTACACAAGCTGCTGCAACGCCGACACGGGGGTCTACTACTACACGACCTACGGCAACCAGCAGATTTGCGCGGTGGACATGCACAAGGTGGATTTGGACGGCGGCGAAGTCGTGTCGTATGAACTGAAAAAGCAGCAGGGAATTTGCTATCAGAACTAATACTATAAGCAGGGCAGGGGTGCAGAACGCATCCTTGCCCTTTTTGCTTAGCCGATGCAAATCACCGTCCCCGACGAGAAGTCGCTGGGCAGCAGCGTCGGGTTCAGCGAGAGCAGCCGCCCCCGCGTCGTCCGAAAGCGCACCGCCAGCGTGTCCAGCGTCTCCCTCGGCTGAATGGTGTACGAGCGCAAGCCGGCGCACGTCTGCCGCGTGCCGGACGGCGGCGCACAGTACGCGGTGCCCGCAATCAGGTAGCCCGGCATCAATTGCGGATTCGCGCTGCGCATCGCCCGATAGCTGACGTTGTGCTGCACCAGCAAATCCGCGTAACTCTGCCCCGACTGCACCGCGGACAGCGTATATCCTGACGGACAGACACGGGTCGGCGTATCAGGCAGGGCGGGATATTCGCCGTCGTCCGGCAGGGGAATCACGGGCGTCTGGCTGTCATCGGGCAGGGCAGGGTACTCACCGTCGTCCGGCAGGGGGATGGCGGGCGTCTGTGCGTCGTCGGCGCCGTCCGCTTTTGCCGGAACACACAGCACCTGCCCGACGGTCAGATTGTTCTGTGACACGCCAGGATTCCGCTCGGCGAGTTCGAAGGTCGTAATGCCCAGCCGCGCGGCAATCGACGCGAAGGTGTCGCCGTCTTCAACCACATACGGCTGACCGCTGATGCAGGTATAGATGAAATTGGGCAGACAGATTTCCTCCCCGGCGGTCAACGTGGCAAAATCGACGCCGGGATTGATGACCTGCAGCGCCTGCACGGTGGTGGCGTATGTACGGGCGATACGCTCGGCGGTGTCGCCCTCCTGCCAAGTGTAGCTCTCCGCCCCGCGCGGACAGACGCGCCCGATGGCTCTGCGACCTTGCTGTTCCATGCCTGTTTCCCTCCTGTTTGCACTTTTCGGCGGGTTTTGCGCCCACCATTCAAAATTTATGCGCCGGGCAGTGGTTTCATCCCTTGCCCTCGCTGCTATTCTATGCTATAATGTTCGGCAGGTGTGCTGACGCGCCGATTTTCGTGTGCCTAAGTTTCACCAGAATCTGGTTGTTTCCCCTGAACCCGACACATTTCGGTGCGCCTCGGTTCGGGCGGGAAAACGAAAGAAACCATGATGCGTATACAGAAAATGTGCATCAATATGCAGCTTTATACTTCTGCGACATCTGCGAAGAATGATGGAGGGAATTCCCATGAAGCATCTGCTGAAGCTCCTCGACCTGAGCAAGGAAGAAATCACGGAGCTGCTTGACCTCGCTGACCGCCTGAAGGCGGAAACCAAAGCCGGCGTGGAGCACCACATCCTCAAAGGCAAAACGCTGGGCATGATTTTTGAGAAGTCCTCGACCCGCACGCGCGTCAGCTTTGAGACGGGCATGTACCAGCTGGGCGGTCATGCGCTGTTCCTGTCCAGCCGCGATCTGCAAATTGGGCGCGGCGAACCGGTGGAGGACACCGCGCGCGTCCTGAGCCGCTATCTGGACGGCATCATGATTCGCACCTTTGCGCAGGAAGAAGTGGAAACGCTGGCGCGCGTGGGCAGCATCCCGATTATCAACGGCTTGACGGACTTCTGCCACCCCTGCCAAGTGCTGGCGGATTTGCAGACCGTGCGCGAGTACAAGGGGCGCATTGAGGGGCTGAATATGTGCTACATCGGCGACGGCAACAACATGGCCAATTCGCTGATTGTCGGCTTCCTCAAAATGGGCGCGCATGTGTCCATCGCCTGCCCGAAGGCGTATCAGCCGGACGCGCAGGTACTCTCGTTCACCGAGCAATACCCCGGCAAGTTCGTCATGACCGAAAGCCCGGAAGAAGCGGCGAAGGATGCGGACGTCATTTTCACCGACGTGTGGGCTTCGATGGGGCAGGAGGAAGAAAAGGCGGTGCGCGAGAAGGCGTTCCGCGGCTATCAGATTAACGCGGAGCTGCTGGCGAAGGCGCATCTGGGCTGCATGGTGCAGCACTGCCTGCCCGCGCACCGCGGCGAGGAAATCACGGCGGATGTGTTTGAATCCCACGCCGACCAGATTTTCGACGAGGCGGAGAACCGCCTGCACGCGCAGAAGGCAGTCATGGTTGCTGTTATGGCGGACAAGAAAGACTGGTAAGCAACACGCGGTTTTTGCCCCAATAGAAAAATGGAGGAAACGAGCATGAAGGGCTATCTGCTGCTGGCCAACGGTCAGCTTTACGAAGGCACGCTGATGGGCGCTGCGAAGCCGGTCATGGCGGAGCTGGTGTTCACCACGGCGATGACAGGCTATCTGGAAACCCTGACCGACCCGTCCTACGAAGGGGAAATCGTCATTCAGACGTTCCCGACCATTGGCAACTACGGCGTGATTCCGGAGGACTTCGAGTCGCCGCGCCCGCGTCTGTCCGCGTATATCGTCCGGGAACTCTGCGATGAGCCGAGCAACTTCCGCTGCCAAGGCAAGCTCGATGATTACCTCAAAGCGCAGGGCATTCCCTGCCTGACGGGGGTGGACACCCGCGCGCTGACCCGCGTTATCCGCAATGCGGGCGTGATGAATGCCGCGCTGCTGACCGAGAAGCCGGAGAATCCGGAGGAAATCTGCGCGCAATTGAAGGTGCTGCCGTTCCATCCGTCGATTCAGGACGTGACGTGCGACGGCGTTCAGCCCGCGAAGAAGCGGGGCATCCACAACGTCGTCCTCTGGGACTTCGGCGCAAAGGCGAACATCCAGCGCGAACTGGAAAAGCGCGGCTGTGCGGTCACGGTTGTTCCGGCGAGCGCGACGGCGCAGGAAATCCTGAACCTGAATCCCGACGGACTGATGCTGTCCAACGGCCCCGGCGATCCGGCGGATAACACCGCCGTGATTGCGAACCTGCGCGAACTCATGTGCCACCGCATCCCTACCTTCGGCATCTGCCTGGGGCATCAGCTGCTGGCGCTCAGTCAGGGCGCAAAGACCGTCAAGCTGAAGTACGGCCACCGCGGCGCAAATCAGCCCGCGAAGGACGTCAAGACCGGGCTGTCCTACATGACGAGCCAGAACCACGGCTATGCGGTGGACTGCGACACGCTGCCGGAAAACGCGTCCCTGCGTTTTGTCAACGGCAACGACGGCACCTGCGAGGGCGTTGATTATACCGATATGCCCGCGTTCTCCGTCCAGTTCCACCCGGAAGCGTGCGGCGGCCCGCTTGACACCCGCTTCCTGTTCGACCGCTTTATTGCCATGATGGGAGGGAATAAGGAATGCCGCTGAATCCCGATCTGCACAAAGTAATGATTATCGGCTCCGGCCCGATTGTGATTGGTCAGGCTGCCGAATTTGACTACGCCGGTTCGCAGGCGTGCCGCGCCTTGAAGGACGCGGGGCTGGAAGTCGTGCTGGTCAACCCGAACCCCGCGACCATCATGACCGACCATTCCTCCGCCGACCATATCTACATTGAGCCGCTGACGCTGGAAACCCTGCGCCGCATCATCCTCAAGGAAAAGCCGGACTCCCTGCTGTCCACGCTGGGCGGGCAGAGCGGTCTGACCCTCTCCATGCAGCTGGCGAAGGAGGGCTTCCTTGAACAGCATGGCGTGAAGCTGCTGGGCGCCAAGTGCGAGACGATTGAAAAGGCGGAAGACCGCCAGCAGTTCAAGGACACGATGCTTTCCATCCATCAGCCCGTCATTCCGTCGGAAGTCGTGGAGACGGTGGAGGATGCGCTCGCGTTTGCCCAAACCATCGGCTACCCCGTGATTGTGCGTCCGGCGTATACGCTGGGCGGTTCGGGCGGCGGCATCTGCCAAGACGAAAAGGAACTGGCGGAAATCGCTGAGAATGGTCTGCGCCTGTCGCCGATTACGCAGATTCTGGTCGAGAAGTGTATTTCCGGCTGGAAGGAAATCGAATTCGAGGTCATGCGCGACAAGCTCGGCAACGTGATTGCCGTCTGCTCGATGGAAAACATCGACCCCGTCGGCGTGCATACGGGCGACTCCATCGTCGTTGCGCCCGCGCTGACCTTGGCGGACAAGGAGTACCAGATGCTCCGCCGCGCCGCGCTGGACATCATCACCGCGCTGGAAGTCGAGGGCGGCTGCAACTGCCAGTTCGCGCTCAATCCCGATACGTTCGACTATGCCGTCATCGAGGTCAACCCGCGCGTCAGCCGTTCCTCCGCCCTTGCGTCGAAGGCGACGGGCTACCCGATTGCCAAGTGCGCCGCGCAGATTGCCATCGGCTATACGCTGGATGAAATGAAGAACGCCGTGACGGGCAAGACCTGCGCCGCGTTCGAGCCGGCGCTGGACTACATCGTGGCGAAAATCCCGAAGTGGCCGTTTGACAAGTTCGTATACGGCAAGCGCACCCTCGGCACGCAGATGAAGGCGACCGGCGAGGTGATGGCGATTGGCGTGAACGTCGAGCAGGCGCTGATGAAGGCGGTTCGCGGCGCGGAAATCGGCTGCGACACACTGCGGATGAAGTCGATGGCGAACCTCAGCGTGGATGAGCTGCTGGAGCTTATCGGCAAGTGCACCGACCAGCGCATGTTTGCAATGTACGAGGCGATTGCGCGCGGCGTGACGCTGGAAAAGCTGCACGAAATCACGAAAATCGACTACTTCTTCCTCCATAAGTACCTGAACCTGTACAACATGGAATGCCGCCTGAAAGAGGGCAACATCGACGCGGAGACGTATCTGCGCGCGAAGAAGATGGGCTATCCGGACAAGGCGATTGAGCGCCTGTCGGGCGAAAAAGTGCCGATGCACCGCGACCCGGTCTACAAGATGGTCGATACCTGCGCGGCGGAATTCGCGGCGGAAACGCCTTACTTCTACGCCACCTATGACGATGAGAACGAAGCGAAGGAGTTCCTCGATGAGCGCCCGAAGAAGCCGTGCGTCGTCGTCTTGGGTTCCGGCCCGATCCGCATCGGTCAGGGCATCGAGTTCGACTATGCGTCCGTCCACTGCGTGTGGATGCTCAAACAGGCGGGCTACGATGTCGTGATGATCAACAACAACCCGGAGACGGTTTCGACTGACTTTGATACCGCTGACCGCCTGTACTTCGAGCCGCTGACGGCGGAGGACGTGCTGGGCGTGATTGCGACGGAGAAGCCGGTTGGCGTCGTCGCGGCGTTCGGTGGGCAGACGGCGATTAAGCTGACTCACGCGCTGGAGCAGGCGGGCGTGCGCATCATGGGTACGTCGGCGGATATGATTGACGCGGCGGAAGACCGCGAGCGCTTCGACGCGGCGATGGAGAAGTACGGCATCAAGCGCGCCAAGGGCCGCACGGTCATGACGAGCGAAGAAGCGGTGGCGGCGGCGAACGAGCTGGGCTACCCGGTGCTGGTGCGCCCGTCGTATGTGCTGGGCGGTCAGAACATGATTATCGCCTATCAGGACTGCGACATCATTGAGTACATGCGCATTATCCTCGCGCAGGGCATCGAGAACCCGGTGCTGATTGACCAGTACCTGATGGGCATCGAGGCGGAAGCGGACGCGATTTGCGACGGCACGGACGTGCTGATTCCCGGCATCATGGAGCACGTCGAGCGCTCCGGCATCCACTCCGGCGACTCCATTGCTGTCTATCCCGCGTGGAACCTGACCGGCGCGATGACGCAGCGGCTGATTGAGGTCACGCGGCAGATTGCGCTCGAACTCGGTACGCTGGGGCTTATCAACATTCAGTATATCGTCTATCATAACGAAGTCTATGTCATTGAGGCGAACCCGCGCGCCAGCCGCACCGTGCCGTACATCAGCAAGGTGACGGGCGTGCCGATGGTTGACCTCGCCGTCCGCGCGATGCTGGGCGAAAAGATTCGCGACATGGGCTACGGCACGGGGCTGTACCGGCAAAGCCCGTACTACGCGGTCAAGGTGCCGTGCTTCTCCTTCGAGAAACTGGCGGATGTCGATACTCACCTCGGCCCGGAGATGAAGTCCACCGGCGAAGTGCTGGGCATCGGCACGAACCTGCAGGAGGCCATCTTCAAGGGACTCGTCGCCGCGGGCTACAAGATGCGCCATCAGGGCGGTATTCTTGTCTCCGTCCGCGACAAGGACAAGCCGGAAGCCATTGACTGCGCGCGCAAGTTCGCCAAGCTCGGCTTCAACATTTTCGCCACGCCCGGCACGGCGCGCGCCATGCAGGAGCATGGGCTGTACGCCGCCGTCGTGAAGAAGGAAGCGCAGGAGAAAATGCTGGAAATGGGGCAGGTGCAGTACGTCATTTCCACGTCCAACAAGGGTCGTCTGCCGCAGCTGGAATCCGTCCGGATGCGCCGCAAGGCGGTCGAACGCGGCATCCCGCTGTTCACCAGCCTTGACACGGCGAATGCCCTCGCCAACGCGCTGACCAGCCGCTACTCGCTGGGCAACGTCGAATTGGTGGACATCAACAACATGCGCACCAAGCACAAGAAGCTGACTTTCACCAAGATGCGCGGTACGGGCAACGACTACCTGTACTTCGATTGCTTCGACCAGACGGTGGAAAGCCCCGAATCGCTGGCTGTGCGCCTGTCCAACCGCCGCACGGGTGTCGGCTCGGACGGTATTGTGCTGATTATGCCCTCAACCATCGCCGATGCGAAGATGCGCATGTTCAATGCCGACGGCACGGAAGGCTCGGTGGCGGGCAATGCCCTGCGCTGCGTCTGCAAGTACCTGTACGAGAACGGCCATGTGCGCAAGGACGAAATGGCGGTCGAGACTGGCAGCGGCGTTAAGACGGCGAAGCTGTTCATCCGCGAAGATCAGGTGTTCTCCGTGCTGGTGGACATGAGCTGCCCGGCGTTTGCTCCGGCGAAGATTCCCGTCAAGCTCGACGGCGACCGCGTGATGATGCGCCCTGTTTTCCTTGCGGGCGAAAAGCGCGAAATCAGCTGCGTCAGCATGGGCAATCCGCATGTTGTCATCTTCGTGGAGGATGTAAACCGCATCCCGCTGGAGCAGGTTGGCCCGCAGATTGAGACGGACAGCCTGTTCCCGGAACGTGTGAACGTTTCGTTCGCCCAGATTGTGGACAAGAACGACATCGTGATGCGCGTATGGGAGCGCGGTATCGGCGAAACGGCGGCCTGCGGCACGGGCGCGTGCGCGGTGGCAGTCGCGGCAGTCGAAAACGGCTTCTGCACCCGCGGTGCGGACATTGATGTGCGCCTGCCCGGCGGCACGCTCGTCGTCCGCTATCAGGAGGACGGAAAAGTCTGGCTGACTGGCGACGCTAACACCGACTTCACGGGGACTATCGAAATTTAATTGGCAGCGGCATCTCGTTTTTCACGCGGGATGCCGCCCTTTTTGCAAAAGGGGAGGAAATTTGCATGAAACACGTTCTTTGCTTTGGCGACAGCAACACTTGGGGCTTCATCCCCGGCACCTGCAAGCGCTACGACGAACACACCCGCTGGACAGGCGTTTTGCAGGACGAACTTGGCGCAGACTGGCGCATCCACGAGAACGGGCAGAACGGCAGAACCACCGTCTTTCCTGAACCCGGCAAGAATTTCATGACCGGCTTGGGCGCGCTGCCCTACGCGATGGACACCCTGCGCCCGCTGGACGCCATCATCATCATGCTCGGCACGAACGACCTGAAGGAGCATTCTGCACAGGCGAGCGCCAACGGTATCGGCACGCTGATTCGCACGATTCAGACGTTCGACCAGCTGTACCCCGCGAGCGTGCCGCTGTTCGGGGATAACAAGCCGCGGATTCTGGTACTGACGCCGATTGAAATTGGCGAGAATGTGGCGGAGTGGGACACGCTGTACGGCAAGGGGCAGGAATCGCGGAAATTCCCGGCGCTGATGAAGGGCCTGTGTGAGTGGCTCGGCGTGGAGATGATGAATACGCAGGAGATTGTGCAGCCGTCAAAGGTGGATGGGATTCATATGATGCCGGAGGAGCATCGGAAACTGGCGCTGGCGGTGAAGGAGAAGCTGCTGGGAATGATGGCAAAGTAAAATTAGCAATGAGAAATGAGCAATGACTGGCGCACAAACGCAATCATTGCTCATTAAAAAAATCGGAAGTCAAGCCGCTCATTTGCGTGCTTGACTCCCGATTTTTTTTCTTACTTCGTGTTCTTGATTTCCATCCACAGGTTTTCATAGATCTTGCGGAAGGTGTCGTCGATGTCGTGGAAGAATTCGCAGCGATCCTGAACCTCCTGAGAAGGATTCAGAACGTGGTTGTTCTCGTATTCCTCGCCCATCAGCTCAATCGCGCCCTTGTTGGGGCTGGAGTACCAGATGTATTCGCAGTTCATCTGCGCGATGTCGGGGCGGCAGAGGAAGTTGATGAACTTCTCGGCGTTCTCCTTGTTGCGGGCGGACTTGAGGATGACCGCGCCGTCCACCCAGATGTTCGAGCCTTCAGCAGGCACGAAATAGTCCAGATGGTCGTTCAGGTCAATGGCGTACTGTGCGTCGCCGGACCACATCAGCGCGAGCGCCGCTTCGCCAGCAACCATCTTGTCCTTCGTTTCGTCCACCTGATACGCCTTGACAACGCCGGACTGCTTCTGCTCAATCAGCTTATCCTTCGCTGCCATCAGCTCCGGAACTTCGCGGCTGTTCATGGAATAGCCGAGGTACTTCAGCGTGATGCCCATGCTGTCGCGGTAGGAGTCCAGCATGAACACGTTCTTCTGGTACTGCGTGTCCCAGAGGATGCTCCAAGACTGGTTGGGTTCGGGAATCATGTCCTTGTTGTACAGAATGCCGACCGTTCCCCACATATACGGCACGGAGTACTTGTTCTCCGGGTCGTAGTCGGGATTGCGGAGCTTGTCGATAATCTGCTCGAAATTCGGCACGTTGTCGTAGTTGATTTCCGCCAGCAGATCCTTGGCAATCATGCGCTCGATGATGTAGTCGGACGGGAAGCACACGTCGAACGCACCGGGGTTCGCCTCGACCTGCACAATCATGTCCTCATTCGTGGTGAAGCACATATAGTTGACCTTGATGCCCGTCTCTTCGGTGAAGAGGGTCAGGACTTCGGGTGCGATGTAGTCCTCCCAGTTGTAGACGTTGACGACCTCTTCCGCGAGGGCGGCGGGGGCGACGGTCAGCGTCAGGCACAGGAGCATCAGCAGGGAAAGCAGCTTTTTCATCAGAGATGTTCCTCCTTAAAATATAGTGGATTAGTCATTATTCGATGCGGTGCGGCGGTTGACAATCAGCAGCAGCACCAGCAGAGCGACGAACATGAGCGCCGACAGTGCGTTGAGCGTCGGCTCGATGCCGCGGCGGGCGGCGGAGTAAATCAGCGTGGACAGATTCTGCACCAGCGGGGAAGTCGTGAAGTAACTGATGGTGAAGTCGTCCAGCGAGAGGGTGAACGCCAGCATCGCCCCGGTGATGATGCCCGGCATACATTCGGGGATGATGACGTGGAACAGCGCGTACATCGGCGTTGCGCCAAGGTCAAGCGCCGCTTCGTAGGTGTGTCGGTTCATTTGTTTGAGCTTCGGCAGCACCGATAGGATGACGTAGGGCGTATCGAACGTGATGTGCGCCAGCAGCATCGTCACATAGCCGCGGTCGACCTTCGTGAAGAGGAACAGCAGCATCAGGCTGATACCGGTCACGATGTCGGGCATGGTGTTGGGCAGGTTCGTCAGCGTCATCATGAACGACTGCGGCCGCTTCTTCATGGCGTGGATGCCGATGGCGGCGAGCGTTCCCAGAATCGTCGCGACGACCATGGCCAGCAAGGCAATGGTCACCGTGACAGTCAGCGCGTTCATGATGCGCGTGTCCTGAAACAGCTCCGTGTACCAGCGGAAGGAGAAGCCCTCCCACTTCGCGCGGCTCTTGCCCGCGTTGAAGCTTTGCACAATCAGAACGACAATTGGCAGATAGAGAAAGATAAGGATGAGCGCCAGATACGCGCGCTTGCAAAACTTTTTCATGCGATGCCGCCTCCTTCGCCGTTGGGGTCGGCCTTGCGCAGGATGGAGAGTGAAATCAGAATCAGCACCATCATGATGAGGGAGAGCGCCGAGCCGACGTTCCAGTTGCCTTCGGTCAGGAACTTCGCCTCAATCAGGTCGCCGAACATCATCGTGTTGCCGCCGCCCAAGACGCGCGGGATGAAGAATGTCGTCACCGAGGGCATGAAGACCATCGTGATGCCGCTGACAATGCCCGGAATGGACAGCGGCATGGTCACCTTCCACAGCGTCTGCCAGCTGTTGCAGCCGAGGTCAGCCGCCGCTTCGGTCAGGCGGTAGTCCATCTTGCTCAGCAGCGTGTAAATCGGGAAAACCATGAAGGGCAGGAAGTTGTACACCATGCCCAGCAGCACCGCGCCGGAGTTGTACATCAGCTGTACACCGTTAAAGCCCAGCGCGCGCAGCACCGTGTTAATCAGCCCGTTGTCCTCCAACAGGCTCATCCACGCAATGGTGCGCAGGAGGAAGTTCATCCACATGGGGATGATGAACAGCACGACGAGGGTCGGGCCGAGCTTGATTTCGCGGTCGGCCATAATCAGCGCCGCCGGATAGCCCAGCAGCAGGCAGATAACCGTGCACTGGAACGCCATCCACAGCGAGTAAACCAGCGTATCCACGTTGACCGTGCCGCGGGAAATGTATGCCTGTCCGGCTTCGCCCATAGCGTCCAGGATGATTTTGTTCGATTCGTAGTTCGAATCCCAGAAACTGCGGAAGTTGTCCAGCGTGAACGCGCCGGAGGAATCCGTAAAGGCGTAGTAGGCAATCAGGATGACCGGAACGATGGTAAAAATCATCATCCACAGCGCATAGGGCGACGCGAACAGGGAACGGTGCATACCGCGGTTGCGGTGGACGGTGATGGCAATCAGCGCGATAAAGACGCACAGCCCCGTGCCCATGAGCGCATATGCCCACCACGGGAGAGACAGGTTGCTTAACATTTGGCATCCACCTCCGCCGCAGGCGTGGTGTCCTCCAGCCGCTTCATGATGTGGATGTTGAAGGGGACAATGTTCAGCCCGACGCGGCTGCCCTGCGGCTGCATCGTCGTCGAATGGACCTTGAAGGTGTACGCGCCGGTGTCAATCATCATTTCGTAATGCACACCCTTGAACAGCACGCTCTTGATGGTGCCGACCATCTGCCCGACGTCCTCGCCGACGAGCATGATGTCCTCCGGGCGGACGACAACGTCCACCGGCGTGTTCTCGCCGAAGCCGAAGTCCACGCACGGGAATTCCGTACCCGCAAACTCGACCAGCTCATCGTGAATCATCGTGCCGCGCAGCAGATTGCTTTCGCCGATGAAGTCCGCGACGAAGGCGTTTGCCGGTTCGTCGTAGATGGTCTTGGGGTCGCCAATCTGCTGGATGGTGCCGTCCTTCATGACGACAATCGTGTCGGACATGGTCAGCGCTTCCTCTTGGTCATGGGTGACGAAGATGAACGTGATGCCCAGCCGCTGCTGCATGGATTTCAGTTCCAGCTGCATTTCCTTGCGGAGCTTCAGGTCCAGCGCGCCCAGCGGCTCGTCCAGCAGGAGAACCTCCGGCTCGTTGACCAGACTGCGCGCAATCGCCACGCGCTGCTGCTGGCCGCCCGAAAGCGCGTCCACATGGCGCTTTTCGTAACCCTTCAGGTTCACCAGCTCCAGCATTTGCCCGACTTTTTCGGCAATCTGCTTCTTCGGCAGCTTCTTCAGCTTCAGAGCGAAGGCAATGTTGTCGTACACGTTCAGGTGCGGGAAGAGCGCGTATTTCTGGAAGACCGTGTTGACGCGGCGCTTGTAGGGCGGCAGCGCGGAAATATCCTGTCCGCCGAAGAGTACCTGCCCCTCCGAAGGCGTCTCGAATCCGCCGATGATGCGCAGCGTCGTCGTCTTGCCGCAGCCAGAAGGCCCAAGCAGGGTAATGAATTCCTTTTTGCGGATGTAAAGGTTGATATTCTTCAAAACCTGCACGCCGTCAAACTCCTTCGAGATGCCGACGAGGTCAATCAAATGCTCTTTCTCCACCATGGGGGAAAACACTTCCTTCCAAATTACTTAAAATCAGAACGACGGCGGTGTGGAAATCCACAGCACCTTCGCGTGGGATTTGCCCGCATTCATCAGGTAGTGCGTCTCATGCGGATGCAGGCAGAAGCTGCTGCCTGCCCGGATGCGCGTTTTCGTTTCGCCGTCCACCAGGAAGATGCTGCCCGACAGCACATAGCCGAATTCCTCGCCCTGATGCGGTAGAAGCTCGTACGTCCGCCCATCCTCGCCTAAATCGACCAGAATCGGCTCCATCGTGTTCTTCTGCGCGTCCGGCACCAGCCATGTGATGCTGCCGCAAAGCTGCTCGTCCTCCTTGACGAACATATCCTGTGGTGTAAAGACGGTCTTTTCGTCCTTGTCCTCGCTGAAAAACTGACTCAGGCTGGAGCCGAGGCATTCCAGCATGTCTGTCAGCGTCGCGATAGACGGGGAGGCAAGGTTGCGCTCGACCTGCGAAATGAAGCCCTTGCTCAGTTCGCAGCGGTCGGCCATGTCCTCCTGCGTCAGCCCGCGCCGAATCCGCAGCAGACGCAGCTTTTCACCGATATCCATGGGGATGCTCCTTTCCGGTTGCTTTCAGTCCATATTGACGCAAAGTTCAGAAATACTAAACTGAAAGCCGTGAAAAAATGGTTTAGTGAAACTAAACCTCAAAGCGGGATTCATTAAACCATATTTCTTTGCGTATGTCAAGGGCTTTTGTCGATTTTTTCGGCAGAAAACGCAAAAAAAGATGAAAAGGCGAACGAAAAAGTCCGTAAAACGCCTTTATTAGCCGAAACTAATGGATAAATCACCGAATTTGGCGGATTTTTGCGCCCTCCGAAGCGATCAAAACAAACGTCAAAAAAGCCGCTCCTCCGACAAAAATCAGAGAAGCGGCGCGATTTTCGGTTTAGCGATTCTGTTCTTTCACTCGCAGAGGATTAGTCAGGCAGCGGCGCATCCAGCGTCACGTTCGCGTCCTTCACGAAGCCGTGCCAGCCGTTCACATCCACCTCGTACCATTCGCCGACCTTGTCCATCACGGCCAGATAAGCACCGACGCGAATTTTGTCCAGACGGCGGCGGCTCTTCGTCAGCTGATATACTGAGACGGTTGCGGTCGTGTTCGTCTTGCCTTTTGCGGACAGCAGACCGGTCGTGAAAGCGTCCTCGTCCGGCGTTTCGTAGAACTTCAGGCAGCTGTTCAGCACCAGCCCTTCCACGCCGTCGTACACAATGCGCGTGTACACATCGCCTACGCGCAGGACGGTCACCACGCGCCCGGCTTTGCAGGTCATGATGATTTTGCCCTTCTTGCTTGCTTCCTCGCGCATGGTGCACTTGCCGGTTGAAGGCGCGTAGATAACGGCGATTCGCTGGTCGTCATCCGCCTCCGTTTCCCACGAGAGGGAAGCGGTCGGCACGCGCAGGAACTCGCCATCCATGTAGATTTCGCTCATGGCGACACCCAGCGTTTGGAGCGATACCGTCTGCGCCTCGTCGCCATCAGAATAGGTGACGGTCAAGCTGTTCCAAGTGTTGTCAGGCTTGCGGGACAAATCGCTGGCAGTCGCGCGGCTGCCGGAGGGCTTTGGCTTGCTGCTGTTCGAGCCGACCCACACCAGCGCGGCGGAATCCACCCATCCGCTGGATGTGCCGCTGCCGTTCCAGTAGCGGACGTTGCGCATGTTGCCGCTGCGCTCCAGAATGCCGACGTAGGTATTCGCAGGCAGCGTGCCGACCGGGACGAAATCCGACAAGTCCGAAGAAGTCGCTGTGCCTTGGGTCACGGCGTAGAGTGTCGTTCCAGTGCCGGTTTTCCACTCGCACTTGGCGTTCCACTCGGCTTCCGTTTCCGCCAGCGCAGTTGTCATCAGCAAAAGGCAAAAGGTGGTCAGGAGCATCAACAGACGCTTCATGTTATAAAACCTCCTTCAAATCTTCATAAGTTTGTAATCAATATAGCATATCTTTGTGAAAAAGTCAATCGCGTAAAACGATAAATTTTGCCGAATGCGCTTGCAATGCGGACAGAAATGTGGTATCATAAAGCCGTGAAACCGATGAGAAGCAGGGGATGCGCAGAGTCGCCCACAGCGAGCCGGAGAGGGTGCAAGTCCGGCGGTGGATGGCGCAGACCGTGGGGCTTCGAGGGCGCAGGGGAACGGCGAATGCCCAGTATCCCGCGACGGCTTTCCCCCGTGAGCAGGATTTGAGAGGCGCAAGCATTTTGCGCAATTGGGGTGGCACCGCAGTCATCTGTCCCCAGAAGAGGGGATAGGATGGCTTTTTTTGTATGGCGAATCGCTCCCCGGCCGTTCGCCGCCTATTCTGAAAGGAGAGATTTCCCATGTCCGAAACGAATATCGCGCCCAAGCCCGAAAAGAAGCCGATTATCTTCTCCGGCATCCAGCCGTCCGGCACGCTGACGCTGGGCAACTACATCGGCGCGCTCCGCAACTTCTCCAAGCTGCAGGACGACTACGACTGCATCTACTCCATTGTCGACATGCACGCCATCACCGTCCGGCAGAATCCGGCGGATTTGCGCCGCCGCTGCATGGAGCTTGCCGCTATCTACATTGCCAGCGGCATCGACCCCAAGAAGAGCCTGATTTACTGCCAGAGCCACGTTTCCGCGCACGCCGAGCTTGCGTGGGTGCTCAATTGCTTCACCTACATGGGCGAAATGAGCCGCATGACGCAGTACAAGGATAAGTGCGCCAAGCACGCCGACAACATCAACGTCGGCCTCTTCGATTATCCTGTGCTGATGGCGGCGGATATCCTGCTCTACCAGACGAACCTTGTGCCGGTGGGCGTTGACCAGCGCCAGCATCTGGAAATCTGCCGCGATATTGCCTTGCGCTTCAACGGCATCTACGGCGATGTCTTTACGATTCCGGAGGGGTATATCCCGAAAGTCGGCGCGAAGATTATGAGCCTGCAGGATCCGACGAAGAAGATGTCCAAGTCCGACCCGGAGGAGACGTTCATCTCCCTGCTGGACGACGCGGACACGATTCGCCGCAAGATTAAGCGCGCCGTGACCGACTCGGACGGCGAAATTCGCTTTGACCCGGAGAACAAGCCCGGCGTGAGCAATCTGCTGAGCATCATGAGCGCACTCGGCGCGGGCGACGTGGAAACGCTTGCCGCAGAGATGGCGGGCAAGGGCTACGGCGACCTGAAGGCGCGCACGACGGACTGCGTGATTGCGGCGCTTGAGCCGCTGCAGGCGGAGTATAAGCGCCTGATTGCAGACAAGACGTACCTGCAGGGCATTCTGGACGAGAATGCCAAGACCGCCGCTTATCTGGCGAACAAGACCCTGCGCAAGGTGCAGAAGAAGGTCGGCTTCGCGGCGAGAGGGTAACAAGGGAATATATGAGCAAGCCGCAGGGCGTGGATATGCGCTCTGCGGCTTGCTTTTATTCGTTTGGTGTGACTGATACTATTTCCAGGTTCAACTGCGCCATCTGCTTGCGCGTGCACATCTGAAAACAGGATTAGTACAGCTTTGCGCCTGCCGGAATGTGGTCATCCACCATCAGCAGATGCAGCCGTTCTTCGCCGTTTTCGTGATGCACGGCGGAAATCAGCATACCGCAGGAGTCAATGCCCATCATCTTTCGGGGAGGCAGGTTCGTGATGGCGATGCAGGTTTTGCCCACCAGCTCTTCCGGCTCATAATACTCGTGAATACCACTCAAAATGACCCGATCTTCGCCGGTTCCATCGTCCAGAACGAACTTTAGGAGCTTCTTGGACTTCTTCACCGCTTCGCATTCCTTCACCTTCACGGCGCGGAAATCGGACTTGGAGAACGTGTCGAAATCCACATAGTCGGTGAATAGCGGCTCAATCTGCACGTTCGAGAAGTCAATCGGTTCAGGCGTGACTTCCGCTTTGGCTTCTTCCGCGGGCGCGGCAGCTTCGGGCGCGTTCTGCGCAGCATCCGCCGCCTTCTTGTCGGAATCGAGCGGTTTCATGGTGGGGAATTGACCTAACGGAGCGAATATCCAGCAAACACAGTCGGACTAAGGCACATCAAAACGCAAAGTGCGCAAAATCCCACCCGGACTAATCACAAAATTGGAAGGACTAAGGAATCCGAAGCGATGGTATCAGGAATGGCATATATGGTGTAGGAGCTCCTGCGCCATAGGCTCACTCACTCAGTGTGCCTAATTGTAGCAGAATAAACCTCGTTTTTCAAGGTTTTTCCGCTGATACACCACAACTTTTGCGATTTTGGTACAACGGCGTATAGCAGTCAAAAAAAGAAAGCCCAGAATGCTTTTCAGCTTCCTCAGCGCATGATCCCTTCTGCGGTAAATGCTCGACTTTGTTGTTGCAAACTTTTCTGCAAGTGCTTCGCCCGACAAGGGGTTCTCCGAGAAGTAGAAGTTCATAATGATATCGCGTTCTTCCGGGGTCAGTGCTTTCAGCGTGCGTACACCGCTGAGCAAAATCACCTCGACCGGCGAAATTGAGCAGCGGTTCCGCTTGAATTGAGCAATGGGACCGCCCGGATTGAGCAGCCCCACCGCTCAGGTTGAATATGGACAGAACAAATCAGTCAAGGTATCATAAATATAGTCGGAGTCAGATGTCCTGCAAACCCTTCCGCTTGCGCATGGATTCCTTGCCTC
>CDZR01044129.1_pt1 | contig 28005 bp, 22 predicted proteins | sample 554781 | NCBI WGS metagenome assembly CDZR01 (sample SAMEA3182065, study PRJEB8094) | gut metagenome | biome: human; feature: gut; material: Stool; isolation source: human stools | place: Canada | collected 2013-01-28
GGTTTCATCATACCGGTCAGCATTTTCAATGTAGTAGATTTACCAGCACCATTCGGTCCAAGCAGTCCATAAATCTGTCCTTTTTCTATATTGAGTGAAACATTATTTACCGCTTTCTGCTTTTTAAAATATTTACACAAATTTTGTGTCTGCAACATCATTTCCATCTTTTCTATCCTTCCTTCTATATTTTATTTCTTACTGAAATATAATCTATCAGGGAAAAATAAAGATTTGATGAAGTTTGCTACATTTTAGAAAATCTGTCCCGGAAGTTTTTCCTTCTCCATATACGGGAAGATATGATGTGACGCTTCGTGTGCCATTGTAAACCTGCGACGTCCTTGCTCCTTTTCGGCAAGAAGAAATTCTGTAATGAAATGTTCTATGTCGATGGATTGAATCACTCGATTGCTAAACTTATTAGCATAAGCTGTTACTGTCCTCTGTTATAGTTCTTTGATGATGTGACAAGCCACACCCTGAATGCAGCACTCATCTACAATGATGTCTTTCATCTTCTTATTTTCCGGGTGGAGAATGATTTTCTTATTCTCATCATCTCGGAAGTAGCGTTTCAATGTATTCTGATTATCCACAAGGGCAACTACTATATCGCCATCATTGGCTTCTACCTGCTTTTTAACAACCACAAGGTCGCCGTCATCAATCCCTGCTTCAATCATAGACTGACCGCTTGCTCTTAATATGAAGAAATCTCCTTTGCCGAAAATAGCAGTAGGAAGTGATACATATTCTTCAATATTTTCTTCCTCATACTGAGGACTTCCACAAGGAATAGAACCTACAATCGGTGTCTGTGTCTGTCCGCCACTGTACTTACGGGTCACATTGGTGCGAATCTCCTGCCCGTCGTACTCAATCATATTCTTCTCAGCCATCTCTACCAAGTATTTGTATGCTGTACCTCTGGCAATGCCAACCGCTTCAGCAATCTTGGTAGTTGATGGGGATTGTCTGTTTTGCAGGTAATAATCCTCGATATACTTTTTTATCTCACTCATAAGTTCAGGACTCTTGCTTCTTCTATTTTCATATGCAACACCTGCATAACTATCCTGCAATGCTACCCTAAACTCTTTCTCATGTATAACCTTGAGGAGCAGCAGCAACAAAACGAGCGTGATCTAAAGGAGCTGCAGCGCCACCAGAAGGAAATTGACACCTATCTAGGGAAAAAGCATGAAGATATTTAATCCTCATGCTTTGCAGTAAAGTTATAGAAAAGGCATCCGAACGGCATTTGTTACACAAAATGCCGTTCTGTCTACTAATATATTCAGATCATTATAATTTCAGATCAAAACCTCTCTTGAATATTTCTCCATATTGTCCCATCGTTACAGTCAATGATTTATCAATTTGCTCTCTTGTAATCCCATCCAACGCACCTGCTTTTATCGCTTTTCCAGGTTTCCATGTTGGATCGGCAGCCTTTGCCGCATCATAAAAAGCTTGATTATACTGTCGTTCATATTGTTCTAAAGTCCACGTCCCCTTTAATCTGTCCCGCTTCTTTGCAGACTTTTGATAATGGTAAAACACATCTGAACGTTTTGTAGTATCTCCGTTTGCAATTCCATTTTCTTCAAGGAACTCCCGTTTTGCATTATCAAACATTTCCTGTCTGTTTTTTTCAGGAATATCAATAATCACGTGTCTCTGCGAAATAGGAATATCCGTTGCGTCCATACCGGCAAGACCAGTTGCCGGAGAAATATAGTCCCCATCTTTGTCATAGTTCTTCATCAAATTCTTTATGGCTGCCGGATTGGTATACATCATTCCGTTTGCATTTTGCATCATTTTACTTATAACGGTTTTATATTGTTTGCTGTTTGTGTTAATCCCTGCTGCTTTTAACTGTGATTGTACTGCACTGCTATTGAGCTGGGATAATTGGAAACTCCCTATTGGATTAAATGCCGACTTTCCGGATGAATTTTGAAACAAAAAAGCATAATCTGTAATTTTTGACATAATGTAACCTCCTTGTGCACATTATATTGTAAATCCATTTACTGACTCACATTGTATATCGGCATAATCGCTTTAATTGTTCACCTTTTGCTTTTAGTATACTATTCCACTCGCAATACAACAATTTTAATCATGGATTACCCATGTACCTTTCTTAGAAGAACCGATATGCTCCACAACACCATCTTTCTTTAATTTATTGATATGATAACGAACTCCTCCAACAGAAAGCCCAAGCTGCTGTGCAATCATCTTTACTGTAATGGAAGGCTGTTCACCCATGAGCCTAATTATTCTCCCTACATTTTCTGTGTTAGTTTCTGTGTTAGTTTCTATGTTAGTTTCTGTGTTAGTTTCTATGTTAGTTTCTGTGTTAGTTTCTGTATTAGCATCCCTTTTTCGATACATATTTACTCTGAAATCGCCATCAAAATCAATCAACTCCGGCTTCGGTAATCCATATTCCTCACAGGCTGCAAATAACCTTGGTATTCCAGTTCCCCATTTTTCAATAATTTTCATGTACGCAAAAGCTCTTGCGATTGCGGGATTTCTCGGTCTTGAGTAACCTTCTATCATTTTTTCGATCGTAACATTATTCAGTAGCATACCCGGCGAAGTAATCTCTAGTCTGTCATCATACAATGCCACTTGTATATTTCCCGGCTCAAGATAACTACGATGAGCCACTGCGTTTGCAATCAACTCTCTTATGCTATCTGTAGGAAGTTCATATACATCTTGTCTGTACATTCCCTTTATTGTCATTCCCATGTTAATTTTTTCAAGAACATACTGGTATGCAGCATCCATTTGTTCCTGAATAGAACCCTCAAACTCTCTCCGATCAACAAAATGTGCCCGATTGGTTCCCTTGAACACGCCGCACTGAATAACCGGCTGCCCTACCATCCGTCCGGTCAAAAGTGCATATGCATTGGTCGGATATACCTTTCCGCCTTCCTCCTTCAGAACGCCCCATGAAATCAGTATATTTCTGGTGACATCCTTAATCTTCACTTTTTCACTATCCTGCCATGTATTTCGTATGGCAGTCTCCTTCAAGCTCTTGCAGAGCTCCTCAATCTCACTATCTGATATATCCATATTCTGACATATTTCACTGTCAAAATAACGATTCTTACCTTCCAGCATCAACTCTCTTAACATATAATCCTCGACATGCCTAGTCGTACCTGCAACACGCACATAAGTACCATCAAACACACCTTGTGATTTTATATAGTATGGACGCTCTGCCCCTGGGAATATCTCTACCACAATCACTGTCTTATCCTTAATCGTCTGCATCGCCACATCCGGTCTGATTGCAGGTTCGCAAGAATCTGAAATAGCATTGGTAATGGCATCCATTGTCTTATAGATACTATCTTCATCCATTCCCACAACTTCTAAGGTCTTGTCCTCTATTCCGAAAACAATTTTTCCTCCCCTACCATTGGCAAAAGCTACAACAGTTTTCATATATTTTTCGCTTTTATCCGGTACTGCAACCTTATATTCAATATTTTTTGATTCGCCGGAAAACAGTGTCTCTTCTGCCATATTACTACCTCCAATATCTAAAACAATATTCCTTCTACATTTATTCTTTGTCAGTCTAATTCTAGTCCTGTTCTTGTTCTATCTCATTTTTCCCCACTCTAAATGTTTTTCAAACGTTTGATTAACTGCCTGGCAAACGAAAGCGCTATCTCATCACAACTATATTTAGACGAATCTATTGCCTGGATATCTGCAACTGTCGGATATTTCTCCTTTAATTGCTCTACAGAAATATTATGTAAAATAGGCAAAATTAATTTCTGTCCATTTCTATTTTGACGATTCAAGAACTCGCCAAGTTCTCTCTCGGTCCATTCTCTATCAAAGAAATTCTCTGAAATCACAATAATTGCAAATTCAGCTTTCTTAGTCCCATTAAGGATTCTGTCCTTCCAATTATCTCCCCATTCAAGTTCTTCTTTATCATAAAATATTTTAACACCCAACTTTTTTAGAGACTTATATAGTTCCTCTATTAGATTCTCTTTATCCTTATTCGCATGAGATATAAAAACATCATATTCTGGCAACGAATTTGCTTGATACTTTGGCACTTCCACTGTTGATATGCCATTCATTTTATCTATATAGTTCTTGTCATTACATATACTTTCTAACGCCGCAACTAATTGATTATATTTCCTATGAAATAGCCATGACTCTATTTTCGGAGCTAACACATGCTCCTTTAAATATTTATTGAAAAATATTTCAACATCATTCATCCATATTTCGTGTTGCTTTTTTACATCATAAAAATTACTATTTATTGCTTCATACGATTCTTTATAAGATGTATCTGTGCCATTCTTTTTTGTTCTTTCTATTAGTGTTTTAAGTTCTTCTTCAAAAGCCATCCCTTGTTTCCCCTCTTTTGTGTCATATACTATATAATCCTAACCACTTATAATCGAAAAATGCACATTGATTATACCATTTTTCACTCATACCCGCAATTAATACCACAACATCATGCAAATCATTCTATCAATCCTATCCGGTCAGCTACATCATCAGAAGCATACTGAGATACCGATACTCTGCAGGAGCATTTTCATCTTTGGTCGTTCAAATGGTATCTGAAACTCCGCTTTTCTGCTTCTTGCCATGAATACTACAAATAGCATCGTCATAAAATAAGGTTCACATGCTGTATGTGTTACCGAACCATCTGCCCGTGTGACTTCTCTCATATCCACCGGAATATGACTTTTTTTACACGCTTTCTTTAATATCTCTGCGGTTCTCTCATCATTCACATCTATGGAAGTAACATCTTTACCCTCTTGGTTAAAATCCTTTAACGAGCCATGTGTCTCCTTATAGTTGGAAACCACCTTATCGACTACCTTGCCGAGCAGAGTTTCCTTCTGCTCCGCACTCATACCGGGATTTTTCTCTTCTGAACGTTTACAGGCTTCCGCAATGGCTGTTATCAGATCCACGCTGAAAGTCACAATCGCCTTTCCCGTTTGGAATGACTCCTGCGTCAACTCATCGACCATTGTTCTGTCCTCCTGTTATATATTTTCCTATGGCTTCTGTCTGTGGGTGCTCTCACCCATAGGATACACATTTTAATGCACATCTCTTGTTCCTCCTTAATTTCCTTTATCTGAACTTCTGGACAAAATGTCCTAAAGTTACATTCATATACATTGCCCAAAGGGCACAAAAAAAGAACATCTATGTTTCAATCACATAAATGCTCTAACGCTGTTGTTTATATTAAATTGTTATGGTTTGTCAGTTCGACAAACTTGAATTGAACTAAATCGCTGTGCGATGGCCTGCGAAGGCTATGGCACAGTTTTCTCTTTAACTTAAAAAGGCAGTAGATAATGAGCCCTAAAAGTAGTATTGTTAAATCACCACAAAATAACAATCGAACAGGTTCATCATTAACACTGCCATGAATAGAATAACACCAGAATCTCTTTTTCTCAAGAGGGTATCTTTAATACATGAACCTCCATGATGGCAGTGACTCATTAACGTTACTAGTATCATGGAGGTTTATTATGTACGAAAAATATTTTAACAAGCTCAGAGAGGAATGCCTGATTCGTAACAGGTCCTCCCGAACTGCAGATACCTATATCAACAACATACGTCACTTTATGAAGTGGACAGGCTATAAATCAATGGAAGATTTCTTCTCCAGTCCAAGCGAAAGGGCGATGACGGCAATGTCCGTCACCGCCCTTTGCTCAAAGGTTCGCAGCTGATTTATTCAGCGTTTTCTTTCTTCTTTTTGCTGTAAACGATGATGCCGATCACTACGCCGCCGCTGACAAACAGCAGTGCGATCCAGAGGATCATATTGCTGTTGTCACCGGTCTGCGGAGAATCCGAATCGGTCGGCTTGCCCGGCTCAGTCGGTGTTCCGGTAGCCGGAATCTCAACTGCCGCCTTCTTGTAGCCGCAAACCCTGCACTCCTCATGCTTGGAGCCCTTTTGCGTTGCGGTCGCTTCCTTGTCAACAACCCACTTGAAGTCGTGTGCCGCCTTATCGGCCTTATCGCCGCAGGAGCACTCATGCCAGTGGTTGTCGGCATCGTTCTTCCACTCGCTGCCGTAGCTGTGAGTATGCTCACCGCCGCCGGTTGCCGAGATAGTTTCGGTTGCCATCGTATAACCGCAGACGGTGCATTCCTTATGCTTTGAGCCGTCGGTTGTAGCAGTTGCCGGGGTGTCGATGATCCATTCGCCGGCGGTATGCGCTGCTGTATCTTTCTTATCACCGCAGGAGCACTCATGCCAGTGGTTGTCGGCATCGTTCTTCCACTCGCTGCCGTAGCTGTGAGTATGCTCACCGCCGCCGGTTGCCGGGATGGTTTCGGTTGCCATCGTATAACCGCAGACGGTGCATTCCTTATGCTTTGAGCCGTCGGTTGTAGCAGTTGCCGGGGTGTCGATGATCCATTCGCCGGCGGTATGCGCTGCTGTATCTTTCTTATCACCGCAGGAGCACTCATGCCAGTGGTTGTCGGCATCGTTCTTCCACTCGCTGCCGTAGCTGTGAGTATGCTCACCGCCGCCGGTTGCCGGGATGGTTTCGGTTGCCATCGTATAACCGCAGACGGTGCATTCCTTATGCTTTGAGCCGCTTGTGGTAGCTGTTGCCGGAGTGTCGATAATCCATTCACCGGCGGTATGCGCCGCCTTGCTGCCCTCGATGATCACGCCGCAGCCGACAACGGTGCACTCTTTCCAGTGATCGGTATTATCGGACTTCCAGTCGGAAGCGCTATGACCTGTTGCCGCAAGGATTACGCTTGTCTTGTCGGTAATTTCGGATGCACCGGTTGCATCCTCAAACCACTTGTCACAGCCGTCGCAGGTGTAATATGCCGTGTTGCCTTTCTCCGTGCAAGTAGGAGCCTTTGCGGGAACGAGGGTCAGATTGTGCGTATGCGGTACGGTCTTGTCATATCCGCAGGTGTCGCAGATGTTATCGCTACCATAATCGTGAGCCGCCTCGTCCTTCTTTTCGTGGCAGCGAGAGCATTCTTTCCAATGATTGTCTGTGTCCTTGCTCCAATCGCTTGCCCATGCGTGCCCGAGCTGTGTACCTGCCGCTGTAAAGGTTTCTGTTGTGCTGATCTCTCCGCAGGAGCAGCTCTTGAAATATACTGCATCGTTGGTGCAGTCGGCAGCCGACTTGAGGGTTTCCGGCTTCTGAATTTCCTGATCGTAGGTATGGGTATGGGGAATTGTGTAGGTCGCTTTCACGCTGACTTCACTGTCAGGCATTATGAAAGTAGTGGTTTCACTGTTCGCATCTTCAAGAGTAGTGTTGCCGCTTTCTACTACCCACTTATCAAACACCTTACCGTCAGGAGCCGCATTTGCGGTCAGAGTAATGGTTGTGCCTTGCGCCGCTTTACTGATTTCGCTTCCTGCACCAATTGTCGCTTTGCCGTCCGTTACGATGATGGAATACTCTTTACTCTCCCAGATTGCATAGAAGGTAGTATCCGAGCTTACTTCATAGGTCGTGCTGGAAATAACCGAACCGTCGGCGCTGGTTGACCAGCCCTTGAATTGCTTGCCTTCCGGTTCAGTAAAACCGCAGGCGGGCAGGGTGTAGCTGCCGGAAACGCCGGTGACATCTTCCATTGTGCCGCCGCCACCGTTGGCATTGAATCTGACGGTATACTCGGCAGGCGCGGCTTTGGTTATCGTAATAGACAGCTCCTTCGTATCGCTGCCCGCGCTGTTGGTAGCCTTGACGGTGAAGGTGGAGGTTCCCGCTGCGGTAGGCGTGCCGCTGATCTCGCCGGTGTCCTTGTTCAGGCTCAGACCGGTAGGCCGGTCGCCGTTTTCAACGCTCCATGTGATAGGCGTAGTGCCGTCGGCGCTCAGGGTCTGGCTGTAAGCCTCGCCCACCTTGCCGTCCGGCAGGGTGTCCGTGGTGATGGTAACGGTATAGACGCTGGGCTCAAACTGTGCCGTCAGCTTGGTTACATCCGCCGAAACGCTTTCACCGGGCGCGTACAGGTTTCCGTCGCTGCCAAACCACATAAAGTAGCTGCCGGTATCTCCGTCGGGGCGGGTCAGACCATCGGATGCAGGCGCAGTAAATTCGCTTCCGTTTTTTACAATGATCTGGATATTATCCGAGCTGCCGCCCAATTTGCCGCCGCCAAGGTCAAGGGCAACGGCTTTCAGCCCATTAGGCTTCAGTGTATCAGGGTTCAGAACTTCAAGGATGGGGCGGAAACCGAGGTGCGATCCGGAGTCCGAAGCATTGGTGAAATTCCAATTGCGAACCGAGCTGTACCCACGCATTGCACGGCCCTGTGCCCAATTGTGCGCAACATCCTGTCCCCACGAATCTGTCGCGTTACAGTTTCTGATATATCCGTCATATTTGTCCAGTATCTTGTCCCATTCGTTGCTTTGAGGGTTGCCGCGTACAGAATCGCCAGAGCCTCTATAAGAACGTCCTGCTGACGGCACGCGCATCGTATATTCCACGCTGTTGGCAGTGTAGTTTTTTCCAAAAATCAGACCTGCGGCATTCAGATTCTCCCAGCTTATCGTATGCGTTACGGCGAAGTCCGCTACAAACAGGCTGTGGGGATATTTGTGCTTCTCTGCATACTCATCGGTGGTTGCCATCTCCGACGTGAGCGCGTAGGCGTCCACTGTCCCGGCATAGGTAAAGGGAACATAGTGCAGCGACGCATCCGGCAGGCTGCCGTTCGCTGTGCCGGGAATACCCGCACCGGAGAGGTCAAAGTAATATGTGCCGCCGGGAACGAGGGTGAACTGCTCTATGGAATCAAACTGCGCCGTCAGCTTGTTCACGTTTGCCGGGACGCTGTCACCCGGTGCGTAGAGCGCACCGTCGCTGCCGCGCCACATAAAGTAGCTGCCTGTATTTCCGTCGGGACGGGTCAGACCATTGGAGGCAGGTGCGGTAAAGCTCTCGCCGTTTTTTACGATGATCTGGATATCCGAGCTGACGCTCAATCTGCCGCTGCCCAATGTGCCGCCGCCAAGGTCAAGGGCAACGACTTTCAGCCCGTCAGAACCCAGCGTGTCCGGGTTCAGGACTTCAAGGACAGGGCGGAAACCGAGGGACTCGTTAGAACGCGTAGCAACGGTGCGGTGCCAGATGCGGGGCGCATTGTACCCTCGGCTTGCACGGTCCGACTCCGAACTGCTCGTAGTATCTTGTCCAAACGAATATATCTGTCTAAAGTTTTTGATATATCCGTTGTCCTTGTCCAGCATCTTGTCCCATTCGTTGCTTTGTGGTATGCCGTGTTGGGAATAGTTCGAGCCTACGCCACTACTTCCCACGGACGGTGCACGCAGCGTATATTCCACGCCGCCGGAGGTGTAGCCTTTTCCGAAAATCAGACCTGCGGAATTCAGATTCTCCCAGCTTACCGTATGCGTTATGGCATAATCCGCCACAAACAGGCTGTGGGCATATTTGTTCTGCTGCGCATACGCCGCAGTAGTTGCCATCGTTGATGTGAGCTTGTAGGCGTCCACTGTCCCGGCATAGGTAAAGGGAACATAATGCAATGTTTTGTCCGGCAGTCTGCTGTGCGCCGTGCCGCGGATGCCTGTACCGGAGAGGTCAAAGTAATACGTGCCGCCAGGAACGAGGCTGAACTGCTCTATGGGCGCAAACCGCGCCGTGAGCTTGTTTACGACCGCTGGAACACTGTCGCCCGGATCGTAGAGCTCGCCATCGCTGCCAAGCCACATAAAGTAACTGCCGGTATTCCCGTCCGGGCGAGTCAGACCGTCGTCGCCGGGCGCGGTAAAGCTCTCGCCGCTTTTCACAATGATTTGAATATTCTCGGAGCGATTCCCCAGCTTGCCGCCGCCAAGGTCAAGGACAACAGCTTTCAGCCCGTCGGAGCCCAGCGTGTCCGGGTTCAGGACTTCAAGGACAGGGCGGAATCCGACGCTCGAGTCGGAGGTCGCAGCAATGCGATTGTGCCAGCCGCGAGCCAAATCGTATCCGCGAACCGCACGACCCGATTCCTCCGTGCGCGGAGTATCTTGTCCCCACGAAGACATCCCGCTCCAGTTTTTGATGTATCCGTTGTTCTTGTCCAACATCCTGTCCCATTCGTTGCTTTGGGGCGTGCCGCATTCTAAATCATCCGAGCCTGCTGTAACATCACTTCCCACGGACGGTGCGCGCAGAGTATATTCCACACCGCCGGCGGCGTAGCCTTTGCCGAAAATCAGGCTCGCATCGTTTAAGGCATTCCAATTTACCGTATGCGTTACGGCAAAGTCTGCCACAAACAGGCTGTGGGGATATTTGTACCTCTCTGCATACGCATCGGTGGTTGCCATCTCCGACGTGAGCGTGTATGCATCCACTATTCCAGTGTAGGTAAAGGGAACATAGTGCAGCGATGCATCTGGCAGGCTGCCGTTCGCCGTGCCGGGAATGCCCATTGCCGACAGATCGAAATAGTATCTGCCGCCGGGAACGAGGTCAAACTGCTCGTTGGCGGCTTCCTCTACCGTTAACGCTACCGCCTGAAATCTACTGGCGTAGTCAGTCTTGTAATCACCGTTACACTGCTCGGAGAACACATAGAGTTTATAATTTCCGCTATCAAGGTCATACGGCAACGTAAAACTGAGCTGTGTGTCTGCAGCAGTGGGCTTCATGATTCTTCCATAGTGGGTCGCGCCGCTTTCACCCTTGATGATCGCAGAAATATATTCATTTTGCCCCGTTCTCGCTCCGGAAAAATTCAGCGTAACAGAGCCGCCAGGTTTTCCTACTGCTGCGGTTTCCGTTACCCGAAAAGTGCGGGTATCATCCAAAAGTGTCAATTTCCATTCGTCTCCGCTGTATTCCGGAATTTTGAAAATTCCGTCAGCAGCACCTTTGCCGCCAACGGCGGCAGAAACAAGGAGGACAGAGTCCGGCTTCAAGTTGAACGCAGGACGAGCTGCGTTGGTATCGTTCACCCATTCAGCACGCACACCACCGGAAGCGTTGACCACGCCTGCAGAGTTATAGTCTTGGTGAGGAGAACGAAGCCACCAACCGCCCGCACTATCACCATAATTGGCGATACGCGCATTGTCATCGATAAATCCGTAGGCTGCTTTCCCCGCTTCCTCTGCCGAGAGGAAAAACACCTTGTCTCCATTCAGGATGTTCTCAGAACCCATAAAGCGTCCATCAATGTATGGATCATCACTTTTGCTGGTTGCAAAAACAGCTTTTTGCTCCGTAGTGCTGAGGTTCCTGGTGTAAAAGCCATTGCACCAGTCCTGCCCACGGCTGCCCTTCCAGTCGTTGGTATATGGGGTCGTATAGTCAAATTCTACGCCGCCAAACGCTCCAGTCCCAAGCAGCGCATCAGAGAGCAGAAAAAATCCGTCGCCCTCCTGAGCATTGGGCATATTGGTTTTTGTATCCAGCACACGCCATTTGACGGTGCTGTTATTCCATGTGCCAAAATAAATATAGTCATAGCTGCGATTTGTGCTGTCATAACCACTGATTCCACTTGTACCGAGCTGTATGGCTTTTGCGCCGTCATTGTTGGCAAACACGGTCGTCGGCAAAAGGACGAGCACCATGCAGCACACGAGCAGGATGCTGAGTATTCGTTTCTTCATTGGCTTTTCTCCTCCTGTTCTTGCGGGGCTGGTTTGTCCGCCCCGCCTTTTTTCTGGTTTTCCCTGTTTTTGAGCCGGAAACACAGCGCAGTGATCGCCGCCGCCGCGGCAAAGGAGACGACGGCCACCAGCACATAGCCGCCCGCGTCCTGCCGCAGCAGCATCGAGCCGAACACGCCCCATGCTTCCGGTTGCCCCGGCCCGACGACCGTGCCCGCTGTCTGCATCAGCGCCGCGCACAGCAGCATACACGCTGCGGAGAGACTTATTACCTCGCGCCGCTGCCTCCGGCGGTTGTTTTCCCGCACCCGCTGCTTGACGAATGCGACCCGTCTTGCGGTATCGTACATATCGTTTGAACCCCCTTTCCGGTTTGTCTGGAACTGTGATAAAAACCCTTTCACTTATATAGGTACAAAAAATCGAAAAAACTCTCACCCAAAACGCAAAATTTTTCAAAAAAATTTGAGAGCCGCCAAAAGGCAGCTCTCAGGGAGTAAATGTTCGGTTATTTCCTCTGCGATAAGCGGAAAGCGGACCATCTTCCCGCCGCTACCAGCAGCACCGGCAGGACATAGGCCACATACTGCGCCGCGCCGCCGTAAGCAATGAGCAGATTATAGATGGCGTGGAGGGTGATGGCCGCGCCCAGCAGCCCGCACGTACCGGCTATTTTAAGCCACGTCCGCCGCCACGCATAGGCAAGCCCGCCGCCCACGATCAGGCCGCAGAGGACGTGCATGGCTCCCGTGCCGAAGCCCCGGAAGAAGATGAAGGAGAAGCGGTCCGCGCCGTTCTGGATGAGATAGCACACGTTTTCAAAGGTGGCGAAGCTCAGGGCGAGCGTGATGGCGGCGGGCTTAATTCTCTCGCTCTCCGGCTCAAACACCAGAAGATAGAACACCGGCGGCAGCAGCTTCATCATTTCCTCCACCACCGGCGCAATCTCCGCCGTGGCGGCAAGGGCGTCCGCCTGACACACCGCCGCGAGGAAGGTGTTGATATAGGCCGAAAGCAGGCACATCCCCATCCCGGCAATGCAGAACAGGAAGAAGCGGAGCTGCCGCCTGCCCATGCACAAAGCGGCCACCAGCAGGGGAGATACCATGCAGAGGAAGATGTTTTCGATGTAGGTCATGCGTCCACCGCCTTTCTCGTGGCGGGCAGCAGGCCGAGAATGGCGAGCGTCAGCAGCATATCGCACCAGAAGGTGGGGCTTGCCAGAGAGGTATCCGGCCAAAAGCAGCCCACCGTCCAAAGCAGATACTCCGCAAACGCAAAGCACAGCACGCCGATGTGGTAGTACCGCATATTCCGCGCCGTGCCTGTCTGCCCATTGGCGTAGGCCAGTCCACGGATGGCGCAGAAGGAGAGCCAAATCATCATGCCGCACCAGATCAGGTTGGAGAGAATATCCCCGAAGGTGCAGTAGAACGCCAGCAGCGGTACGCCGATCAGCGGCGAAAGCCATGCAGAGCGGCTGCGGAAGCTGCGCTCGTCCTGAGTGGTGAGCGCGGCCTGCAAAATGCGCAGGAAAATTACGCTGGCCACCCAGCCGAACTCCGAGACATAGAAAACGCGCGGTGTGGTATCGAACAGCAGCAGATACAACGTCCAGTAGAGCGCGCCGAGGGCAAAGCAGCCGTAGAAGCACAGCAGCAGGAAATACGTCTGCCGCCCACTTTTTCGGTAGGCGATACCCGAAAGCAGTGCGCCGACGAACGTGGTCAGCAGTTGCAGCAGGTTCTCAATCAGCTCCATGCGCATCCTCGCTTTCCCTGTCCTGCCCGTCCTCTCGGCTCATCTGACGCAGCCGGAAACACAGAACGGTCACGCACACGCCGAGTAAAAAAGCCAGCAGCCCGATGACGATGTATCCCAAGGCAGCGCCGCCGTGAAAGATGCTTGCCGCCGTTTCTCCCGCTCAATTTTGGCGATGCGCCGCTTTGTCTCCGCGACGCGCTCTTCATGACTCCGCATCTGTGATCCCCTCCCGTTCTAAGAGCCTTCGCAGGCTCTTTTTTCCGCGATACACCATGTATGGTGATCTGTTTTACTGTTTTTCCCGTGACCTCCGCCGCCTGCGCGTAGCTCATATCCTCAAAATAGGTGAGATAGAGGACTTCCCGATAGTCCGGGTTTATTTCGCTCATGCAGCAATGCAGGACGCGGTTGCGCTCCTCCGTCCGGATGACCTCCTCCGCCAGCAGCCGTCCGTCCGGCTCGCCGGTCAGCGTATCGAGGCTGAACAGGGGCTTCCGTTTGCTCTTATGGCGCAGCGCCATGTGCCGCGCCGCCTTATAGAGATACGCCTTGAAGCCGCCGTCCCGTATCTTCGGCTTTTTGGTGAACAGATAGGCGAAAACGTCCAGCATCAGCTCCTCCGCCTCGTGAACGTCGTGCAGATAGCCGTCGATATACAGGGTCAGTGGGTCGCCGTATTTTTTCATCAGGGCATTGAGCCCTTCGTCGTCGCCGTTCAGATATTGGCGGTACAAGCTCTCGTCGCAGGCCATAGCGTTCACCTCCTTTTTGCGGATGCTTCCCATGCAGAGGGGTATCCGTCAGGTGCTTGTCCTGCCGGAATCGCGGTGCTGTCCTTGAAAGCGCGGGTCGGACGGTTTCTCCGCATTTTCCGGGATCGCCCATGAACGCCCGAACCGGGACGCGCCGGGGATCCGCCCTTCGGCGCAGTATTGGTTGACCCGCCGCTCTGACACGCCCCAACGGTAAGACGCCTCCCGAATGGAGATATAGCCCTTGATCCCGTTCATACCGCACCTCCGCATGGATAATAATCAACACGATACATTATATACGAATATCCGAATAAAAGCAAGCCCACACGGACGTTGGGACGCAGAATCTCTCCCACGTCCTCATATCTATCTGGCTTTATCTTCTCTTACCTTTGATACTTCCTTATGTGGCGCTTCCTGCTTCACCTCATCCGCACCGCTAATACTGCAGAGTGCGTATACTCACTCCTGTTAATTTACTTACTTCATTCACCGTCATCATTGTCATTTCCTCCTCTCGATAAGCATACTCTAAACTATTACGTTACGTAGGAGTCAATAGTTTTTCAAAGAAATTTTCAAAATTAAACAGCTTGATAAACAACGATTTTATAATCAGATTTTTCGTAGCTTTCTTTTATTTAACAAATCCCATAAAATTACCCTTGTATTGTTTTCAACTTCTTTAATCTTACAAACAATCTCTTATCCTTCGGACACATATTTTCAAGTTCCTCAAGACTATATCTTCTCAAATCATCTTTGCATTTTATCCCCATTCTAAATGCATCCATACATAGGAAGTCATCAAATCTGACTCCATGTTCCTTATCATTCAGATCTTCTACACTACGAAGCTTTATGCCTTGCTCTTCACAAATCTGATATAATTCCTGCAGCGTCGCCTGCCCCATATTACGAAACTTTATAAAATGCTCCTTTGGATATTCTCTCAATTCTTCCAATGACTCAAATCCATTTCTTCTTAGGACATTCCGCAACCTGCTCGACATTTCAATATCATCATAATCTGTTTTTTCAGCGTACATAACAACTCCCTTTAGCCATTTTATTTATCATATAATTTATCAACCTCAGCTTCATACACCGATTCAGTATGAGTATCAAATAGTACCCTCTCCACCAGATCAAAACAATCTGGATTATCCTGCAAAAACCGGTTTACTGTATGTACCGCAATCTTTGCCGCCAACTCAACTGGAAAACTATATACTCCCGTTGATATGGAAGGAAATGCAATAGACCTGATTCCATTATCCATTGCCAGCTTCATAGAATTAAAATAACAGTTAGCAAGAAGTTCCTCTTCTCTATTTCTTCCTCCATTCCATATTGGTCCAACTGTATGTATTACATAATCACAAGGCAGATTATATGCTTTTGTAATCTTTGCGTCACCAGTTTCACATCCATGAAGTGTCCTGCACTCCGCAATAGCTCCGGTCCTGCTGCTCTATTAATCGCACCATCTACACCGCCTCCGCCAAGAAGAGAGTTATTTGCTGCATTAACAATTGCCTGCACATCTGTTACTTTTGTTATATCTCCTTTTACTGTCTTAATCAAATACATTGTTTAATATGTGAGTTCTCGAATGGTTTATAACAAAAAATACAGCATACATGAAATTTCTCTCACATATGCTGCATCTTAATTAACTGTTACTGATTATCTTTATCTTCTTTATCTTCTTTTTTCTTTATGATAAAGAATATTCCAAGTCCTGCCACAATCACGATGGCTCCGATGATGATAATCCAGAGTGGATTCCATGAATCCTCTTTTGACTCGGTAGTCACATTGTTGCTGCCAGTTCCTGTACTGTCGTCTGCCCCGTTTCCATCCATCGGTGCTTCATCAATCACGATGGTGTAATCAGAAGCATGAGTGAAAGTCAGGTCAGCAGTTCCATCCTCTGCAATCTCATCTGCACAGATAAACTCAAGCTCTCCTGTAGTTTCATTGTAGTAGAACAGGTTTGCATAAAGTCCTACGTTCTTTGCTTCCATGTTGATGGAAAGGACTGCTGTAAATCCGAACTCGCCGTCATAGGCAAGGCTGATCTGGATAGAATATCTCTCTCCAGTCACATTATTGATAACATCCACAGGAATGTTATTACCGGCTTCTTCTCCAACCTTTACGCTGAAGTCGATGTCGCTTACCTTGTCAGTAGTAATGCTATTTCCGTTTACACTCCATGTAATGCCATTACCCATGTCAAACACAATGGTTACATCTTTGCCTGCGATAGTGTCAAGAACATCTCCCGGTACTACGGTAGCACCGTTCATATCAACCTTTACCGCATCGCCATCTTTTGCATCTGATGTTTCGTTCTTGATAACATCCCAGCCTTCTTTACCTGTTTCGTCTTTGATGAACGGCTTTCCGGTATCCGGTATTTCCGCTGGCTTCTTATCGCCGCCTTCTCCCGGTTTGTTATCTCCCGGCTTATTATCTCCTGGTCTATTATCATCCTTTAACTTAGCGATTGGTTTCGTATAGCTGTGTCCACACAATGAACAGGTATATGTCATCTCGCCTTCTTTTTCCTTAGTAGCTTCTACCGTTACACTGCTTGTATACTTATGGTTAAGCTTAGGAATTGTTTCTGTATAGCTGTCACCACACTTACATGTATATGTCTTAATTCCTGTCTGGGTACAGGTTGCTTCCCTTGTTATCGTACAAGTATAGTTATGCTCATGTTCTTCTTCAGGAAGCTTTGGAATCGTTTCTGTGTAAGTGTCATTGCAGTTTACACAGGTATAGGTTCTCTCGCCCTCCGCTGTAGTGGTAGGCTGCCTTGTAATCTCTGAATGATAATCGTGTCCGGTTGCGGCTATTGTCTTTCCTTTTTCAAGGACTGCATTACAACCACTGCAACACTTATCTCCGGTGTAACCGGAAGAAGTACAATCAGCATCCTTCTTACCCACCAGCTTTATGGCTTCGTGGTTATTCGGATTTAAAGTGCCATACTCTGCACCGCAGACTGAACATTTCGCCTTATGGGTACATGTTGCCGTTCCGCCGGAGTGTTCTTTTTTCTCTATGGCATGACCTGTACTGATACATTCTCCACAATCCTTACAATAGGTATCTCCTGAATATCCTTCCTCTTTACAGGTGGATTCCTTTTCACCTCTAACCTCAGTATTCTTATGTTCACAATCACTTCTGGTAATTGTGATTACCACTGATTCATTTTCATAATTGCCCTTGTCCGCACCATTGTAAACAGCAGTTGCGGTCACAGGCACACCTACTTCCAATGCAGCAGCCTTATCACTCTCCTGCCATGTCCAGTCTTTCGCTAAAGTAACTGTACCGACAGTTTTGTTACTGTATGGAACACTCATAGCCGATCCCGGCATATGCGGTGCGTCTTTTACCTTATTTACTGTGATGGTTACATCCGTTTCAACCGTGTTGTAATTTGCACGATCTGTCGGTGTGAATACCAATACATAAGTTGTCAGATTGCTGTCTGCACAATTCGGTGCAAGGCTTGCATCCTTCCAAGAAAATGTTCCGTCTACAAGAGTTGTGTCATTCTCACTGTACTGTACTTTTCCACCTGCTATTGTTGCATCTGATAAGGTCTGTCCGTAAGTAATAGCACTTACAGTAGGTTTTTCAGCCACATAAGCTGTTGCTGCTACAACCCTGACGGTAATATTCTTCGTTACCGGCACATAATTCGTGGTATCTGTCGGATTAAATACTGCTACATAGCTGTTCACATTTGTTGTAGGAACTGTGCCGTTTGTCTTCCAGCTCCAGCTACCTTCAACAGTCTTTTCCACGCCACCAACAGTCCAGCTTACGCTTCCACTAACAAGATCACTATCTGTTAATGCTGCAGTTGGATGATATACTCTGTCTGCCACTGTCGGAACAGTTGTCACATTCGGTGTCGCCTGACTTACGGTTACTGTGATCGTTCCGGTACATCCCTGATAAAGTGCTTCATTCTCCGGCACAAACTTCCATATAACCTGATGACTTCCGGCATTCAGTACCTCATCCGGTGTTTCCCAGCTAAGTGTACCTGCTACCTCTGTTCCATTGGCTACAAATTTTGCTTCTGTGGTATTAAGCTTTAATGCACTTATCTTCTGTCCGTACACAAGGGATGTGCTGTCAGAAGAAACCTTTGCACCTGCCTTTTCCGTCACTACGAATTTATCAGTAATCTTTACAGTTAATGTATAAGTTACATCTTTATAATTCGCCATCGTTGCAGTGACTGCAATAGTTGCTGTAATTCCTTCTGTATAGGTATCAAATGACTTCACATCATAGGTCAGATTACCATTTTTTAATACCGATACATTTTCAAGTATCGTACCGGCATCTGTCGTTGACACAGAGTATGTTGTATTACCCTTATCTGCCGGAAGCATTCCTGCAACATCCACCGCCACATTACTTGCTCCCTGCTTATATGTATAAGCTGCCGTACCTGTTGACGGATTTAATACATAGTCTTTCTTTGCCACATTGACTTTAATCGTCTGCTCTGCCGCACCGGTATAACACTCTGTTTCCGAAAGAGATACTGTTACGGTGGCACTTCCTGCTCCCACAATCGTTACTTCTCCGGTATCGGAAACTTTAATGACCTTTTCATCGGAAACTTTATAGGAAATCGTTCCGTCTCCGGTTCTGCTACATCCAAGCTTAAATGCCTCATCCCCAAAGGTCGGGGTAAATTCAGTCTGTTTCAGTGTCAGCACTCCGTCTGCTTTTGCAACAGTATCCGAAGTATCATTAACTGTTCCTATGTATCCTTCCGCAGATACCTTAACTGTAATCTGTTTTCCAATTGCTTCGGCGGATACAATCTTATAAGTATTGCTGCTTCCCTGCTGAAGCACTGTATCGTCCGCGCAGAAAGTATAGGTTAATACAGCTCCCTGCTGTGCTCCGGTTACAGTTGCAGTTAAGGTTTCCCCATACTTTGCAGTTCCGGAAAGGCTTACGCTGCCTTCTAAGGTTGCGGTATAGGCAGATGTATTGGAAATAACATCACTTGCCTTATATCCATCTGTTTCCTTTGCCCGTACCTGTAAATCTCCTGTGTTGACTATCACGTTTCCAACTGTAACAGTACCAACACCGGTGCCGGAATCTACCGTAATATCCGTCCAACTTGCTCCACCATCGGTACTGTATTCGTAAGTAACTCCGCTTGTTCCGTTAAAGGTAAAGGTATTGTTTTCATCATCCACATTTCCATTCGTCGGTGGATTTGGATGTTCTGCCTTTGCTACCTCGGCGGTGGAATCCGTCAGTTCTCCGGAACAGTTTTCAGCGGTAACCTTAACTGTAATCACTTTTCCTACATCATCTGCTGTTAAAGTATATGTATCTCCGGTAGCAATCGCTGTAGTATCTTCTCCACGATACCATGAAACTGTAACTTCGCCGGCATCTGTCGCAAGTCCCTCATAGGATGCTGTCAATGTTTTTCCATATACTGCCTCTCCGGAAATGGATACAGTTCCCGTGATGGCTTCCTTTAATGTCTTAAATGTGCTATTTAAAAGATAACTTTCATTTCCTGCCTTATCCACTGCAAGAACTGCACAGTAATACTCGGTATTTGGTTTCAGGTCTGATAATGTAAAGGTTCCGGTTGCATTGTGATAATCAGATGCTTTCAAATTCTCTGTCGTAGCACTTGTTACCTCATTTATATCCGTACTATATAAGAAATAAACCTTCTCAAGACCGCTTCCATCTTCAAAAATATCAAATGTCACACTACCGGAGCGATCCTTCATGACCGGGGTTATATCAAAAATATACGGTTTCTCATCATCATGCAAAATGCCATCACTGGACAGATAGGTTACATTTCCGACATTGTCTGTGATTCTCGCATACACATAGTTGGTCCTGTTCGTCTTGATTTTAGGCTTATTGCTATTATCATAATCTTTCCAGCCACTCAGATTCTGCATATCTGAAATTTGTGTATATGCCTTGTCAGATACCAGATATTCTGTAGAGGCTATACCGGAGCCGGTATCCTCTGATGTAATCGTAATTTTTTCTTTGGTGTTGGTATAGAAGCCAAAGGAAATTTTCTCTAAAAATTTATCCCATGTACTTTCTTTTACCTGAATGGTTCCGGTTGGAGCAGCTTTATCAATCTTAATCTCTTTGTTTATGCTATCTGTAATGTATCCGTTACTGTCTTTAAAATAAAGAGTATAAGAATGTGTTCCCTCTTCGGTAACCGAAATGCTGTCATTCCAACTGCTTCCATCCGTTGATACCTGCCAGTCTGCTACGCCGATTGTGACATCTGAAGTATACCAGTCATTCGCACCTTTCGTTCCTGTTATATAATTATCCGGAGCAGTAATGTAAGCAATGGTAAAGTTCTTTGTAATTTCTCCTGTATAATTACCCTTTCCGGTAATCTTCACATAAGGAGCGTTTTCAGCATTGCTGCCTGCCACATCTGTATTGTTTCCATAAGTAATGTTATAATCTTCACCAAGAGTTAATGATGTCTCGCCTTTTTTTATGGTAATATCCGGCTTAATCTCATTACCTGTATAGTAGTAAGGGGTATCCACACCGCTAATACTGATACCAGAATAGTTGATGTTCTTTATATTACAGTACGAACAGCTTTCGCCAGTCTTGTCGTCGCCAAAGTCATGTTCCTTTAAGCCTTCCGCATTATTTGTGTATCCAACCTTACAAGGAGAACTTTCTGAAGGTTTATAGACTTTCGCATTACTAAAAACAGGAAAAGATTGTTTCTCACCATCATTATCAATGTTCTGTCCCCAGACCTGTGGTATCGTGCCATCTTCTCCCACTTTCTGTCCATCCTGCAAAAGGTATGCAACCTCGCCGGATGCAAACTGTGCAGCGGTTTTTCCTTCAGCCTGCCCTTCGACATCTGCGCCGTTAATGCCACCCAAATCCGTGCCTTCCGCTTTCAGATAATAGCAATTGTTTATCGTACAATTTTCACCATATCCGAACACGCCTCCGACATCATCATTTCCACTTACACTACCTGTGTTATAGCTGTCAGTTATCGTAACACTGCTACCAGTTCCACACACGCCTCCGACACATCCTTCTCCACTTACCACTCCTGTGTTATAGCTGCCAGTTATCGTACCATCTACACCAAATGCGCACACGCCTCCGACATAATGTTCTCCGAAAAAATAAGAATCAACGACACCGACATTCCGAATTGTTGCCATATATATATTGTCAAACAAGCCAACATGACTTTTTTGGCTATCATTGAAAAAGAGTCCGCTGATGGTCTTTCCATTTCCATCAAAAGTCCCCTGATAGCCGTTATTAGCTGCTCCAATCGGTGTCCATGAAATGAAGTTCCCGCCGTTTGCTACTTCATTGGTCAGATTGCCGTCATCATCTGTTTTATATGTAATCCTGTCAAGCAGATTATTATTTACCGTGATATCATTCATCAGCTTCGCACAGGCTGAACTATTTTTAGTAACGTCTGTAAGAGTTCCGTTTACAAGTCCGGCGAACCAGTAAAGTTCTGCCGCCGAGGTAATCTGATACGGGTTTTCTGCTGTACCATTACCATTTTCCGGTTTTGTTGGTGTGATGGTGGTTGCTTCCAAAAGCTGTGCTCCACCCAGTTCTACATTTACTTTCAGTGCTGCTGCGTCCTCTGCGAGTTCATAGCCCTCCGGCAGATTCGCAGTAAAAGTATAGTTACCGCTGTACGCACCTTCCTCCGGGTAGTTTTCACATACCCAGCCTTCCAGAGTCACGGTTTCTTCCGCTCCATCCGTTTCTTCCGATTCGTTTGTTGCTTCTGTATCCTCTGTTTCGGTAACGGACGCAGATGTTGTAATCGTGGCTGTGATGGAAGCAGGAAGGAATGATACGATGTCATCAAAGGATACGATATAATCTTTGGATGCACCGGGAAGTGCCAGCACGTTTTCCTCCAAGTCCAGCATTTCCTCTTAATCATTCCATGTCCATGAGGTGATACGCTTTGCTGTCTCGGTTATTTCTTCCGATGTAGTCTGCTCCTCTTTTTCACAGGTCAGCACTTTTTCTTCCTCTGCTGCATTTACCGTAAGAGCAGATAAGTCCACGCTGCTTCCAACAAGGGCTGCCGTAAGCAACAATACTGCGATTCTCTTTCCTCTTTCTTTCCATTTTTTCATAATATCAATCCTCCTGTCCAAACTATGGTGCAGTTACACATTCTGTCCCCATAAAGATATTCTCTTATTTTCCAGTCATATTCAGATAGATAATATGAACAAAATCTATCATGAATTTCTATTTATCATTCTATACACTAACTCAGTTTTATTGTACTAAAAAAAGGCTGTTTCTTCAAGAATTTTTATTTGAAATTCAAATATATCTTTTTATAAACAAAAGAGCTTCCCTTGATTATCCTTGAAAGAGCACGATGCTCCATCCTTCTAATCTTAGAAAGCTCCTGATTTTTTTGTATATGAAACTTTAACCATCCCATAATGGCTGACTGAAAAAGAGTACAATAATTTTTTACTTTTATTGCAGCCTCTGAATATATCCTTCACTTACCATCCGCCTTAACGGTTTTGCTCCATACAGCAGACCTGATTCCTGATTTTCTTCTTCATCTTCCTCGGACAGTTCTACATAAGCACATCCTGCTTGTTTTCTTGCGTTATTTAATGCCTGATAGAATACTTCTTCATCCGTGATGTTGAAATATCCATGTCCGGAACCATGCGGAAAATACTTCTCTACCACAGACTGGAGCTCTCCATAGAACTTGTCATAGTCCCTGTTGTTCATAAGCTCAGTTCCATTCTCTGCATCAGCGTTCTTATAAGAACTACGCATTCTTTTTGTCGTTCTTTCAGTATCTATGCTGTCTACGCATTCCTTCACACGCATACTTGATTCTTCTATTGTCGTGGCGGACGGGCGGATGATATTCAGATAATCATCTATACATGACTCGGCAAGCTTGATTTCTTCAGGACTTATCTGTCCGTCCTCCTTTGCTTCCTCTATCTGCGTAATCAGTTCGTCCATACCATCTATGTATACGTTATCCGATGCTTTTTCCAGAGAGTAGCTTACCATCTGTGCTGCCGCCTTAAATTCTGTATCCATATCCTCAATCTCGGAATCCAGCTCCTGAAGCTCGTCAATGTACAGGTCTTGAAGTTCTTCTACCATTCCCTTTGCCTGCTCGATTCGTTTTGCACCATAGGCAACCATTTCTGACAGTTCCACTGGATCTTCCGGAAATTCCATATATGGATATGGCGTTGCCTCTATCCTCTCGTATTCCGGTGTCTGTCCCAATGACAGCATATCTATCAGGTCCTTGATCTGATTGATGGTCAGTTCCTCCAACAGAATGATTGGCTTTTCAATCAGTTTGTTCATATCCACTTCTTCTTTTACGGATATCTGTTTTCCAATAACGGTAAGCTCCATATTGACTTTTACAAATATCTGGCTTCCATTTACGATTATGCCAAGAAGTGCCTTGCTGATATAGAATACATTAAGCACACCCTGAATCACTTTGTTAATTGTGTTAAGGAAACCGCTACCCAGTTTGTTTGCAAGCGACAGTACCTTATTGGCTGCATCAAGAGCTGCCTCTGCCGTTTTCATCGCAAGATATATGCCGCCGATGGCAACCTCATAGCCTACGATTTTGGCTGTTTCCTTAGCCATCTTCGCCCACTGATACCATTTTGCTTTCCTAATTACCCTCCTGCACTCTTCGATTTTACTTTTGTATGAGTTTATCTCATTTTGCAGGGAGGATACTTTGTTCTTTGCATCATTGATTTTTTTCTGTGCATCATGTATCTTTTTGTCATATTTGGTTACTGCTTCATCCAGCAGGTACGTCAGTTGTTTCAGGTTATTCTGTAATCCTGTGCTGTCGAGAGAGACTTCAAATTCAAAGAACAGATTTTTCATTTTCTGATAATCTGCATTCAGATACAATGAAGCCCGAAACAGGTTGAAATAGCTTGTTTCAACAGCAATCCTTATGTTTTTGTTGGCAAAATATACCAGTGCATCAAAAGAAAATATTTTGCACAGTTCTATATGCCCATCTATATAAAAATTGCAGGCGTTTTTGGATACATCCATGTATAAAGTGACCGGTCTGTCTGTCACTTCATTTCTGTAAAAATCCTGTGTCAGCAGTTCCAATGTACTGTTTGATGTACTGCCAAGCACCGGGTTTATCCTGTTTTTCTCAGAACGGGAACCGCTGATAATAAGCACACTGTTATGTATTGGTGATACTTCCGCATATCCAAGAATGCCTTTATCATTTACTGACGAAAACATGACTTTGATTTTCTGTCCGAAAATCTCCAACTGTCCTGCAAAGAATACTCCCATATCAAAATTGTATCTGCCTATGGTCAGATGCTTAGATGCATAATATGCCTGCGGTGGAAAGGATAATTCTCCCTTACTGTTCAGCCAGTAATGGAACATGGTCTTTGTGTTCAGAACGTCACAGGCACTATCGCCCGGAAGTCTTGTCACACTTACATTGTCCTGACTCAGCAGATACTCCTGCTTCATTCCCGCTAATGCATTATTTACAGCCTGTATGATTTCCGCATCTGTAAGTGTCTTAAAATCAATCGTTTTACCGCCACCTGAACTATTGATGTCAAAGGCTGTGACGGTAAATATATCCAGTTCTTTTACTGACTGCGAATCAATTCCTGCAAGGTTTGATACCAGAGAGGATACCGACACTTCACTCATGGCTATGTTGATCATATCAAGCATTGGAACCGTAATTTTCAATTTTCTCACCTCCTACTTTGAAAAATAAAATAAGCCGCTAGGGAGCAAAAATTACTCCTTAACGGCTATGTAAAATCATTCAATATTCAATTATTAAAAGCAACATGAAACTGAAATTTCACGCAGACTATTCCTATACCGTAATGTCTATTCTGACCGATGATTTCTTCTCACCAAAATGCTTTATTTCGATATCCTTCATTTCCTCTATAACATCTTTTTCAATTTGGTGAACATCACTTAATTGTAAATCTCGCTTCGAATCATTTACTATTTTTGCTGCCTCATCTACTGAAACAGTTGTATCTGATGTTAACTGTTCAGACATTTCAGTATCGTTTGAATCCTCTGCAACCTGCCCCTTTTCTATAGATGTCTCTAGCACACCTCCAATTCCCGGTTAATGCTACGATTAAATAGTGATATCAAACTTCATACCCTGTGTTGCCTTTTCTTCTGTTATCTTACTCCAATCCAGTTCAGAAATCTTTTCAAGTAATTCTTCTTTTGAATTTGCCTGAATTGTAGTCCGCTTAACAGTTACATCCTTCTTTTCCTGCTTTTTCTCCTCTGCACGTTTTTCCTTTAATTCTTCAAGCCGTTCTTTCTGCTTTTCTGTAATCTTCTCCAAATCAGCAAAAAGTGTCATCTTTCCATCATCATCAAAGGACATAGTTAACTTATTTAATACAGTTCCACTATTGTCTGTCGTTCCCCAAGCACGTTCAAACCCAAACTGTTCATTGATTTTATCTGACATCTCAACTGCAGTTTTTACCGTAGACAATTTTTCCCGTGCATATTTCTCATCGGATGCCATTCTTTCAAGTTCAGCACTTGAAAAAACAACTGTAAATTCCTTATCGCTTTGGTCTACTAATCCTCTGAAATCATCGCCTTTATCAGCAATAATAAAATCGAAATCCGCATTATCCTTACGCAATGTTTCCAGATATTTCTGTGCCTTAGAAGATAACTTATCTTCGCTGGATTTTATTTTCTGTGCATTGGGCTGCACATCTTTTGCTTTCTCTGTGTTATTTTGCTTACTAACAGTATTGCTCTTATAATAATCTGTTACCTGTGTTAAATTAGCTGCTCTAATCATGGTATCATCCTCCTTGAAAATTGATACAGAAATCCGTTTCTATATCTGTAATATCGGCACTTTATATCCAAAAGTTAATAGTGCGTAAAATTCAAATTTTCTTTTCCCTAATAATTACAAATATTCCTTGGAAATTGCTTCCACACCATACATTTCCATAAATGCATCCAGGTCCGCTGCATCCCCAATCAACATATTCTCGTCAAAGTGTACGATAAGCATATCTTAAAATCCAGCCACATGTTCTCCGGTACAAATGATACATTTTAGAACTGCTTCCTTATTTATTTTTCATATCGAATCTTATATGCTTTCTTCTTAAAAATAGGGAATATCTAATTTATTATCATCAAGGTCGGACATTCATCCGACCTCTTGATTATACTATAGATTCTATAAAAATTCATCTGTTATCACTGCAGCATTGCTTCTTTTTTCTTCTGTTCCGCAATCTTCTCATGAATGTTGGTATTATACAGCCTGTACAAATCCGTATCCTTGCTGATCTGATTATCAAAGGGAATTACTACCGAACCACACTTAATAAGTCCCATTCCAGAGGCGGTATTAGTTACGAACCGAAGCTGTGCCTCTGATACCCCGATAACCTCCGCCATCTTTGAACTGTCTGTATTTGCCTGCTTCAAGAGTGCCACAAACTCAGAGTTTGCAAGCATTGTGGTTGCTGTGTAATTCTGCAACAGATCGACAACATTCTGCGTGATACCGGTACAAAGACCTCCCTGCTTTCTTACCTTCTTCCAGAGCTGCTGCAGATATTTTGCAGAATACTCCGAATTAAGCAGGACATGGAACTCATCAATATAGAGCCATGTTGCCTTGCCTCGCTTACCATTCTCAACAATCCTGTTCTGAATGGACTCCATCATAACAAGCATTGTGATAGGACTAAGCTCTGTACCTAAGTCCCTGATGCCATAGACTGTAAATCTGTTATCCACATCCACATTTGTCTGGTGGTTGAAGATGTTAAGCGAACCATTTACAAAAAGTTCCAAAGACAATGCAATGTCTTTTGCCTCGTCCTCCGGCTGTGCCATGAGAATATCGTAAAAATCACTCATTACCGGGATATACTTCTCTTTGCTCCTTGCAATGTCGATATACAGTTTTCTCACACAGCGGTCGATGATTGACTTCTGTCTTGAATTTAAGCTGTCACCGATGCACTGCTCACAAAGACCAAGCATGAACTCGCCCTTTTCTCTTACCATTCCCTTGGAATCATTCGGATCAAGGCTCCATACATCCATCTCCAGCGGATTCACATAGTTATCCGTGTAGCGATACTTTTTCCCATCCACAAAGCTTACACTGTTAAATACAATGTGTGAATGAACATGGTCTGTATTATCATGAACCACAAATACCGCTTCATAGGCATCACCAAGATATTCTGCTACAAACTTCTGTGTTATCTCAAAAGCCCTGTCCGGTTCCACTTCATCCTCTTTGAATGAAAGAATGATGTGATACCCCTGTCGCTTGTCTATTTTTCCAAACTGCTTCTTTGTATCCATCATCTGTTCAAAAGCCATATCCGCCTGGCAGTTTATAGCTCCCACAAGTCTTCCTCCCTGCGTTTTCTCAGGATTCATTACATAATCCAGTGCCCGCTTTAAATGCCTTGCATGAAAAGAATTCCCGCTGTCCTTCATGTGAAGTATCTTACTGATTGCCAATCTTTACCACCGCCTCGCTGACAGACTGATTCAGCTTTTTCATATATGCCACAAGCTGTTCCTTGTCTTTCTTGGAATACAGCTGTGCATTGCTGTTAAATACAATCTGATTGATGTTAATGCCGAT
>CDZR01030474.1_pt1 | contig 27889 bp, 23 predicted proteins | sample 554781 | NCBI WGS metagenome assembly CDZR01 (sample SAMEA3182065, study PRJEB8094) | gut metagenome | biome: human; feature: gut; material: Stool; isolation source: human stools | place: Canada | collected 2013-01-28
CAGCCGATGATGCACGGGCTGAAAGCCCAACAAGCGCATAGCCCAGGGCAAGCGAAGCGACACCCTGGGTTACGGATTGCCATAGTATTGACGCCCTGTAAGGGCAAAAGCATTCAATGTTGGAAATAGATATAAAGCTTCTGCCCTTTCAGGGCGTCACTAACGAACGTGCTTTACCCCAGGGTGTCGCTTCGCTTGCCCTGGGCTATGCGCTCCATTGGGCTTTCAGCCCGCCCTTGCTGAATCCGAAATTAAGATGAGAATTCCCAACCACATGCCCATGAGATAAAGAAAACTTTCTTTAGAGAAAACTTCAGTTACAATTTCTTATTTTAAGGGTGGTTCTATTAATTCTGAGAATAATAGAACCACCCTTGTTTTAATTGAGTAGGAGGTAAATGTTATTCATAAAAGGCATTTATCCTCCTACTTTCACATTTACCACCCTCCCACACCACCGTACGTGCCGTTCGGCATACAACGGTTTCGTGCTTTTACACCTCACGGTGCGTGGCTAGTTGTTTTCATCCATCCATTCGAGACACGTCACTTCTATACGAGAAGATCTTGATTAAGAGCTCTACCGCTGCCGTCCGGTAGAGCTACCGCTGCCGTCCGGTAGAGCTACCACTGCCGTCCGGTAAAGCTAACGCTGCTCATCTTGTGATGGCAAAGACATGAAATAGAAACGAATAGACCTATATCTGAGACAAAGAACATCCCCCTTTCCCGTAGGAACAGGAAAGGGGGATAAATCTAACGTAACTAAGGAAAAATGAACTTAGTTCTTATCCATATATTTCCACATACCGCCATCGTCTTGCTGGCGCTGGTTGCTCCATTGCTCTGCATCTGTATCATTCGTCTCGTCAGAGAGGCGGGTACTCATATTGAGTAAGGCTTCTTCGGTGAAGAACACAATCTTGGTAGCAATGGGAGAAATGTATTTGCGTTTTGATGTATTCATATCTGTGATAACTTTACGTGTGTTACTTTACAATGATTTTTTTGCCGTTGACTACGTAAACGCCCTTTACAGCATGGTTCACGCGGCGACCTGCGAGATCGTAGATTTCTACGTTGTTAGGCATAGCGGCATTATCGCTTACAGAGTTGATACCTGTTACGTTGCCACCAAAGTTGAGTGCCAAAGCACCCTCTGTGGCAGGAGCCATTACGTAAGCTTTGTTGGCAGCCAAGGAAGTGATGTTGCTATTAGGTTTGTAGAAACCTGCCACACCGTCCTTTGTGCTGAAAATGCGAACCTGCTCGCTATTCTCCACATTGGTCAATTCGGTAACATCGTTTACACCCTTTAGATCGTTGTCGATGGTTGTTACATCGGCGTCGTTGGCCAAAGTGAATGTGGCAGATGTGGCATTGTCGCTCACAAGCAGCACACCCTCATTGGCGGGGATTACACCATTTGCATATTCGGTAAGCTTCACACTACCATTGCTCACTGTACCAGCATAAGCCTTTACGCCCTCGGGAGCTTTGGCAGCAAACGGCAGATAGTAAGTGGCATAGTGCTTGCCGTTTGACTCGTTGAGGCTGATAGCGGGCAAAGTATTGCTCAATACAATAGCCGAACCTTCGTCTACTGCTGTGCTCTTCCAATACCCCACTTTATTACTGTTGTGAGCATGAATGATATAGCCAGGATGGTCTTTGGCTGAAAGCACAAATGCACCTTTGCCCCAATAAGCATTCCAACTACCTTCCTTTACCACTGAAGTGCCTTGAATGTCCCACTTGTCACAATAAGCCTTGTCTGCTGATTCGATTTTGACCATTGAGGGGCTTGTGCTTGCATTATCGCTGGTGCCCACCACGCTCGTTACCAAGCGGCTACCAGCAGCATTGACAATGGCGTAGCCATCGAAAGGATTACCTTCGAATTTCCATGCAAAACCGTTGTTGAGCAGACCGACTGTCTGGGTGTTGGTAGCAATTTGCGATGAAGTGTCGAATATGTAACCATTGCGTGAGTTACCTTCACCAAAAATACCAATCTTCATGAAATACCACTTGTTGGTCTCAACGGGGTAGCCATTAACCTTATTGCACTCAATAGTAAAGGTGTTGTTGCTTTCTGAAACGGTACCATCTGCCCAAGTAGCCCGTATATAGCCAGGGAAGGTATAGAAGGCATTGTAAGCGGCTTGAGGCGTTTCGGTACCTAAGGCAGTAACCTTCTTGGTGTAGGTATTACCGTCCAGCACGAAGTTGTAGGTCACGTCGATACCCACCTTATACACCTTGAACTGTGCGCAGTTTGAAGCAGTTTCTTCAACAGCCCAGTTTCCTAAATAGCCGTCGGTCGTGCTGCCATCGTCCACTACAAAAACGTTACCCGACTTTAGGCGGAAGCCTTGGGGACTATTCGCGTTTTCAAGAGTGTTATAAGTGGCTATGGCGTCACCAAGCATCTTGTTGTTTGTCTTTTGGGCGTCATCGGCCTCTTTTATATTCTTACGTATGAACTTGTTCGCACCCACGTTGTAAAGCTGGATAGTCTTTTGACCGTTGGTTTCGCCTACATATACCTTCCATACATAGTTAGCATCAGTAAGAGTGCTTGTACCCTCGTAAGAAGTAGTGACTGAGGCCGCATCGTGTTGGGCTCTCTCACCATTGCTATACAGATAATTACCATTGGCATTCGCTTTGTCGCCAAACACGCGAATTACGTAGTAGCCCGAGGTAAGCTCTGACAATGGCGTATAGTTGGCAGCCACCTTGTAGTTGTCTGCCCATGCAGTCATGACGCTTACTAACAGGCACAGAAGTAGAAAATGTCTTTTCATGTGCATAAATGTTTATGAGTTGATAATGTTTGTTTCGCTTTTCCATACCGCGTAGCAGGCAACTACGCTCTTTGTTGCGACAAAGGTAGTTATAAGTAATTAATCTGTGCGGGGGGGGTATTAAACTATGTTAACGTAAACACCACATAGGGTACTAAGGATGCCAATCAGTACGTAAGATATGAATGGCCAAGATTTATATTGTCAAAGCTTCTGCCATAGTCAAAATAAGAAAACCCAGGGCGTTGCCCTGGGCTATGAACAGCATTGGGCTTTCAGCCCGCCTTTACTAAATCCGCTTAAATAAAGAGATACCTATTGCTCCAAAATTATCCCCCTTTCCCGTAGAAACAGAAAAGGGGGATAAATCCAACACGCAAAAAAGTTCTTTCTAGTTTCGCGGGCAAGATGCATCCCGCGTTGAAGACATTACAGGGTGGTTCTACGAAGGAATAAGTTTCTTCGTACACACGAAAAGACAAAGGAGTCTTTTCCTTTACTACTTCTGACTCGAGATTAAAGGAATAAACTTCATCTGATGCTCTATCTCACGTTGGCGTTTGCGCACGTAGGAAGAAGGCTTATACGAACTGAATCGACGCGGATTAGGAAGTGTGGCTGCGATCAGAGCACAATCACCACGACGAAGCTCCAAGGCCGTACATCCAAAGTTTTGCTTTGCTACAGCCTCTACGCCATAGATATCCGTGCCCATTTCTATACTATTAAGATACACCTCCATAATGCGTTCCTTCGACCACAAGAGTTCTATAAGCACCGTGAAATAAGCCTCGAAGCCTTTACGTATCCACGAGCGAGAGGGCCATAAGAACACATTCTTTACCGTTTGCTGCGAAATAGTGCTTCCGCCTCTTCGTGCACGACCTTTCAGTCGGTCGACAGCGGCATCTTGAATGGCTCCAAAATCAAAACCATGATGATGGAGAAACTGCTGATCTTCCGAAGCCATAACAGCCACAGGCATATAGCGCGACATCTCGTCGAGCGACACCCACTTGTGATGAACTATGGGAGGCTCCCCCTTTACCACATGTTCGATGCTGCGAATGGCCATTAGTGGTGTTATCTTCACTGGCATCCATTTATAATAGAACACGGCTAGCACCGAAGAGAGTAAGAAAAAGAGGAAGGCAATCTTGAGAATTTTGAAAAATAAATTAAGCATGCGTGTGTTGTGCGTCTATCCCAAAAAGGACTTACAGGAGAATCCCCCGCAAGTCCTATATTTGGTCATGGCTACGCCTCTTTCCCCATGGGCCGAGGTGGCGAAGCCTTCTGTTCGAGATTGATTTTCTCCGTGATTTAGAAAGGAAGGTCGTCGGCTGTACCTTCTTCAGAAGGAGCGGGAGCTGCCACATTCTGTGTAGGAGCCGCGGGCTGAGTGGGAGCTACACCCGCAGGAGCACCATAAGCAACCTGAGCCGCAGGATCAGCTGGAGCTACTTCTCCACGCTGAACACGCCATGCGCGAATACTATTGAACCAACGGCCATTGTATTCGTGAGCATCAATATCAAACGATACAGTCAACTCATCGCCTACTTGTATATTAAATTCTTTCAAACGGTCTTCACCAAACACGTCGAAAACGCAGTGCTTGGGAAACTGCTCGTGAGTTTCGATAACAAAGCTCTGTACTTTCCAAGGATTACCAGTACGTGCAGATGTACCCGTACGAGCTTCCAAGGCATGCGTAATTTTTCCTGAAATATCCATTTATCTAATGCTAATTTATTATGTATTTAAATTGATGTCGCGAAGTTACGAATTTTCTTTGGCACAGAAGAAAATAATATAGGAAAACTTCCCCCGTTAGTAAAATAATGCGTAAATTTGCCCTACAAAACAAATCAAAAGATCAAGCATGAAATTCGTATTACCCAGTTCGCAGCTTTTGGCTCGTCTGACCACCGTAGGCCGCGTCATCGTACAGAAAAACAATCTTCCCATACTCGACTGCTTCTGCTTCGATATTAAAGGGGAAGAGCTGACCATCACGGCTTCTGACAATGATACCACTATCACATCGACAATCAAGCTTCTTGAATGCGACGCAGATGTGCGCTTTGCCGTCAATGCCAAAACTATGCAGGATGCGATTAAGGAAATTCCTGAGCAACCGCTCGAATGCTACCTTAACACTGACACATTGGAACTGACCATTGACTATCAGAACGGGCAGTACAAACTCATGGCACAAGATGCCACTGAATATCCGATTCCTGCTACGACAGAAGAACAACGCATCGATTTAACCATCAGTAGCCAACACCTGCTTTCGGGCGTATCGCGCTCTATCATTGCTGCCGCCAACGACGTATTGCGTCCGCAGCTGAACGCCGTATGTTTCGACTTAAAAGATCACAAACTTTCCATGGTAGCCAGCAACGGCAACCACTTGGCACTAACACAGGTGCCTATGGGAACAATCGAAGAAGAGGGAACATACTTGATGGGCAGCCGTCCCGCAGGATTGCTTAAAGCAATACTAGGCAAGGGAGAAGGTGACACTGTACTGAGTTTTGGCGCTAGAAGTGCCATCGCCAAAACCTCGGAATATACATTAACTTGCCGTCTGGTGGAAGGACGCTACCCCAACTATCGCAGTGTGATTCCTCAAAACAACCCCAACGTGATTACGCTCAACCGCATAGGACTAGTTAATCTTCTGCGTCGTGTGCGAATCATGGCCAATCCACAAGCTATGTTGGTAAAGTTTATTCTTGATGGTAGTACATTGAAAATAACAAGCCAAGATGCCGATTTCGGTTGCTCCGCAGAAGAGACCATGCTTTGCGACTATTCGGGTATGCCTATGCGCATTGCCTTTAAAGGTTCTACCCTACTCGACTTGATTCAGAACATTGATGGCGAAGAGATTGTAATGAAACTCTCCGATCCTAGTCGTGCCGGCATTATCCTTCCTGCTAAGCAAGAAGAAGAAGAGGAGGTGCTCATGCTCATCATGCCTTCTGTATTTACTGACTAAAGACGGAATACTTTCACACCCTTTTCTGAAAGGATATGATAGTTATTATCCTTCACACCCTCTAACATCAAGACATTGAAACTTTCACTTTCACGCCCAATCATATTTTTCGACATTGAAGCTACGGGACTGAATGTCGCAACCGATAGGATTGTAGAACTCTGCTACATCAAGCTCTTTCCCAACGGCGAAGAAGAGGTGAAAACCCAGCGTTTTAACCCTGGGCTGCACATTTCGGCCGAGGCTTCAGCTGTCAATGGAATCTTTGATGAAGATGTGGCTAGTTGCCCCACCTTCAAAGAGAAAGCCACTGAACTGGCTAAGACCTTCACGGGATGCGACTTGGCAGGATTCAATTCCAATCATTTCGACATTCCACTCCTCGTAGAGGAATTTATCCGTGCAGGAATTGACTTCGATATCACTGGGGCTAAGTTCGTTGATGTGCAAGGTATTTTCCACAAGATGGAAAAACGCGATTTGACCTCTGCCTATAAGTTCTATTGCCACAAAGACTTAACCCAAGCTCATACTGCCGAGGCCGACACACGTGCCACGCTTGAAGTGCTCGAAGCGCAGCTCGACCGATATGCGGAAGATGGACTGAAAAATAGCGTGCCCTACTTGGCAGAATTTTCACGTCGTAATCGCAATGTCGATTTGGCTGGACGCATTGTCTACAACGACCAGGGCGTAGAAACCATCAACTTTGGAAAATATCGCGGCAGAGCCGTTAGCGAAGTGCTAAAACGTGATCCTGGCTATTTCGCTTGGATTATGCAAGGCGACTTTACACAAAATACGAAACAGACCTTCATGAGAATCAAGCTCAGAGGGGTATGATATTCCACACTATAACGACTCAATCCACACACAGAAATGAAAGGCAAACACATCGTATTGGGTATCACAGGAAGTATTGCGGCCTATAAGGCTTGCTCGCTGATAAGGCTCTTTGTTAAGGCGGGTGCAGAAGTGCAGGTGGTTATCACGCCTGCGGGAAAGGAGTTTATCACTCCTGTTACGCTCTCTACACTTACCTCGAAGCCCGTCGTTAGCGACTTCTTCTCTCGTCGCGATGGCTCATGGCATAGCCATGTTGACCTCGGACTTTGGGCCGACGCGATGGTGATTACTCCTTGTACAGCCTCCACACTAGGCAAGATGGCCAATGGCATTGCCGACAATATGCTAGTGACTACCTACCTCTCGATGAAAGCGCCCGTGTTTATTGCTCCCGCAATGGATCTCGATATGTATCGACACCCAGCCACCCAACAAAATATTGACACTTTGCGCAAACGAGGCAACCACATTATCGAAGCTGCTTCAGGAGAATTAGCAAGCCACTTGGTGGGGAAAGGACGTATGGAAGAGCCCGAAGCTATATTCCAAACAATAAGAAACTACTTCGACGAGAAAGAGGCTTCTACTCAAACGCTCGCAGGACAGCGCATTCTGATTACAGCAGGACCTACTTATGAGAAAATTGATGCTGTGCGCTTCATCGGCAATTTTTCTACAGGAAAGATGGGTTTTGCCTTGGCCGAAGAGTGCGCTCGTAGAGGAGCGGAAGTGGAACTAATTGCTGGCCCCGTGGCCTTGCAGACGAGAAATGAAAAAATTCATCGCACAGATGTGACAAGTGCGGAAGAGATGTACAAGGCTACCCTAGAGAAATTTGACCTTTGCAACTCGGCCATTCTCTGTGCAGCAGTGGCCGATTTTACACCTTCTTCTGTGGCCAATCACAAGATTAAACGCGAAGGAAGCGGCGGTTTACACATAGACCTTGTACCCACTCACGACATTGCTCGCGAACTTGGACAGCGCAAACGTGCAGACCAGAAATTGGTAGGCTTTGCATTGGAGACGGATCATGAACTTGAACACGCTGTGGGAAAATTGCAACGCAAGAATTTAGATTTCATTGTGCTCAACTCTTTACGCACGCCAGGAGCTGGATTTGCCGTAGATACGAACCAAGTAACATTACTCTTTGCCAACGGCGACCATAAGGAGTATGGGTTAAAGAGCAAGACTGAAGTGGCCAAAGACATCATTGACAACTTACAATAAACACACATAAGCGTATGAAAGGCAAGCACTTTCCTACTTCAAAAAGGCACAACACGGGCTGCGCAGTAATCACTGTGTGGCTCGTTCTTGCGTGTATAACATTTCTTCTTCCCTCTCGCCTTCAAGCACAAGAATTGGATGCTCGCCTAACCATCAACCACCAACAGGTGCAAGGTACTAGCACCTCGGTGTTTGAGACACTCAAGACCTCACTCGAACAATTTCTTAACGAGCGACAGTGGACGCAACTTCAATTTAAAAAGAACGAGCGCATTTCATGCAACTTTTCCATCACGATCAAGAAATATTCGCCAAGTGAGAACACCTTCCAAGGCACACTTTTCGTAAATGCCTCTCGCCCTGTATATGGGTCGAATTATACTACGACGGTGTTTGCCTTCAACGATCCTAACTTCAACTTTACTTATCAGGAGTACGATCAACTAGACTTCCGCACAGACGTGATAGACAATAATCTCACTGCGATGCTCGGCTATTATGTCTATCTCATTTTAGGTATGGACATGGATGCCATGTCGCCCCTCGGAGGTACGGAGTACTTACAAACTGCACAAAACATTGTGACAGGGGCTCAGAGCATGCAAGAAAAGGGATGGAAGGCTTTCGACGACAACAAGAATCGCTACGCTATCATAACGGATTTGCTCGACGGAGGTATGGAACCTTTCCGCCGAATGCAGTATACTTACTATCGCGAGGGACTCGACGTAATGAGCGAAAACGTGGAAAGAGGACGCGCAGCCATCACACAGGCCATCACACTACTCAAACAAGCGCATGAGAATAAGTCGATGAGCCAACTTCCACAGATTTTTACTGAATATAAGCGCGACGAAATAATGAATATCTACAAGGGACATGCTTCGGCCAAAGAACGCGAAGAAGTGGTGAATATATTGACACGCATCAATGCTTCGCAAAGTTCGTATTGGCGAGAACTGACGAAATAACTGCAGAAGAACGTTCTACATTGTAACAATCATCGCGATACAAATGATGAACTTAAGTTTCGGATTTAGCAGAGCGGGCTGAATCCGAAAGTTGAGTTACATTAAATATATGCAGATATGCTGAAACATCTGACTATTTCCCACTATGCTCTGATTGAGCATCTCGATATAGACATCGCTTCTGGCTTTTCCGTGATTACGGGTGAAACTGGAGCGGGAAAAAGTATCATGCTCGGTGCTCTCAACCTTTTGCTCGGAGGACGCGCTGATGCAAAAGCAATACAAACGGGCGAACGAAAATGCATGGTCGAAGCGGCATTCAACATTAAACATGCAGGCTTGGAACCTTTCTTTGCCAACAATGACATTGACTTTGATCCGCAAGAATGTATCGTGCGAAGAGAAGTGATGCAAAGCGGAAAAAGTCGCGCTTTTATCAACGATACCCCCGTGACAGCGGCCAAACTGAAAGAGATTGGAGCTTCACTTATTGATATTCATTCGCAGCATCAAAACTTACTCCTTCGCAATGAGCACTTCCTTATTGACACACTCGACATCATGGCAGAGCAGCAAGATGCTGTCTCTGCTTACAAGTGCCTATATGGACAGTGTAAGCATGCAGAAGTGGCACTCCAACAATTGCAAGAAAGGGCTGAAAAAGGAAAAAATGATGAAGATTTCCTGCGTTACCAATTATCGCAACTAGAGGAAGCATCGCTTACTGACAACGAACAAGAGGATTTGGAAGCCGAGCAGGACGTACTAAGTCATGCAGAAGAGATTAAACAAGGACTTTATAATGCGCAAAACATGTTGGCTACGGAAGATATAAGCGTGTCTCATGCACTGCGTTCGGCCGAGGATGCATTGTATGCCATTTCCGACAAATTCACGCAAGCAAAGGAGTTGGCCGAGAGGCTAAAGAGTGTGCGCATTGAAGTGGACGATGTGGAATCAGAACTAGAGGCTGCTGTCGGGGACGTAGAGTACGATCCCGAACGCCTACTATTCATAGAGGATCGTCTGAGTTTGATTTACAATCTAGAAAAAAAGCACAACGTAAGCACCATTGCTGAACTAGCTGACATAACAGAGAAGTTGCGTATAGAACTTAATGCGATAGACAATCTCGATGACGACTTGGAACGCCAAGCAATCGAAGTAAATCGACTTAAAGGCTTACGCGACCATTCTGCAGATGTGCTTACAAAAGCACGTAAGAAAGCGGCTCTAGTGATAGAAAAAGAACTCACCAACGCACTGAAAGAATTAGGTATGCCCAATGCGACGATGAAAATGGATATTACTCCACGCACCGAGCCTGACAGCACTGGAGCCGATAAGGTGACGTTTCTATTCTCAGCAAACAAGAATGTGCCCCCACAAAATGTGAGCGACATTGCTTCGGGCGGAGAAATTGCCCGATTAATGCTCGCACTGAAAGCTTTAATTGCTCGCCGTACGGCTCTACCTACCATCGTGTTCGATGAAATTGACACGGGGGTTTCGGGCACAATGGCCGAAAGTATGGCTAGGGTGATGAAACAAATCGCAGCAAATTGCCAAGTACTTTGTATCACTCACTTACCGCAAATTGCGGCTTTGGGAACTCACCATTTTAAAGTCTATAAGGAAGATAGTCAAGACACCACTAGAAGTCATATCATCCCCCTTACCAACAACGAACGAATTGAAGAAATAGCGCACATGCTCTCTGGCGCAGAAATCACAGAAGCTGCCATTGACAATGCCAAAGCGCTACTTAAAACAAAATAACTAAATAGCCATAGTCAACTTGCAGAATATGAAGACTTTTCCTATGATAAAATATATGCTCCCCGTAGCCTTACTACTGGCTACCACCTCTGCCCATGCAGCAGTCAACGTAGAAGTAAAAGATGCCTACAAAGCCATGCTGCAAATTAACACCTACAACGGCCAAGGCCAACTACTCAAATCGGGGCCAGCCTTTTTCATCAATAGCCAAGGAGATGCTGTAGCCGCATACAACTTGCTAAAAGGAGCTCAACGCGCAGAAGTGATAGATTATAAAGGGAAGAAATATTCTGTCTTTCGCATTTTAGGAGCCAATTCTAATGCAGACTTGGTAAAGTTTAGTATCAAAGGAGTAAATAAGAACGAATACTTCTCGCTAACTTCAACCACGGCTACACAAGGTGCCGCTCTGACTTTACTTCACTATACACAAAATAAGAAGGAAGTGATGCCACAAATTACCATTACCAACGCTGTGGCTTACGCTCCTTATAGTTATTACGACGTCAGTGCCACCAACGATAGCCTCAACTTCAACTGCCCACTCATTGATAATCAAGGCATACTTACAGCGGTGGTTCAGCGCAACGCAGGAAAGAATGCTTCACACGCTTGTGCCGTTGACGCTCGTTTTATCAACGACCTAACGATTAACGCTACTGCGGCCTTCAACTCCGATCTTACAAGCATAGCCATTCCCAAAGCTCTACCTCAAGAGCGCAATGACGCACTGACCTATCTTTATATGCTTTCGCAAAATGATTCTATCGCATGCATGAATGCATATAATGATTTCATTGATCGCTACCCTACCATACCCGAAGGTTATCTAGAAAAGGCTAAATTTAAAACAAACAGAGGGCTCTATGCACAAGCGGAAGCTGACTTTACCACCGCTTTCGATAAAGCGAAGAATAGTAAAGACTCTGCCGCAACAAAAGAGGACGCCATTCATTACACTCTGAGCAACATGATTTATAAGAAAATCATGGAGCAAGGACGCGACACCCTATCTAATGGTTGGAATCTAAAACGAGCCGAAGAAGAGGCGGTAAAGGCATACGCCATTCAGCCAAATGCGCTTTACAAAGTGCAAGAAGGTAATTGCCAATACGCCGAGAAGGACTACCAAAGCGCATACGAGAGTTTCAAGAAAGCATGTGAGGACAAAGACTTTGCCTCTTCGGAAACTTTCTTCTCCGCAGCTCGTTCCTTAGAATTGGCCAAAGGCGATTCAAAAGAAGTGATTGCATTACTCGATAGCTGCATTTCCCTTATTCCAGCAAATGCAAGTGCAAACTATGCACAATTTTATTTTGAACGCTCACAGCGTTTAATCAATGCTGGAAAATACCGCGATGCAGTGGCCGACTACAATCAATATGAGCAGATGATAGGGCCGCGCAATCTCTCAGAGCAATTCTATTATCTCCGCTCACAAGCCGAAGAGAAAGCACACATGTACCAACAAGCCATTGACGACCTACACTCTGCCATCGCCATATCGAAACATCCCGTACTTTATCAGATAGATGAAGCGGCTCTTTTGCTCAACATCGGCGAAACAAAAAGTGCGATCGAAGCAGCTGAAAAGATACTGAAGGTTCTTCCTGAAAATCCTGATTGCTATAAAATAATCGGCGTTGGCTACGGACAATTAAAGAACAAGCCTTTAGCACTTAAATACTTAAACAAAGCTCGCGAATTGGGCGACGAGAGCGTTGTTTCATTGATTGAGAAATTTAAATAAAACTCCATGTGCATGAAGCGTTTACACGCTCCATCTAGATTTTGCTTAACGAACAACGCGGGGCTTCCGTACATACGAACAATGCCGAATGTCCATTGTTGCATTAAGAGCAAAAGAGTACATGAGAAATACGACACTATGATGAAGAATATCCTGTGGGCTATTGTGTGCCTATTCATTGCCTGTCAAAGCCGTGAAGTGCAAGCACAAATTGCCCGTCCCATCAGCGGCGTAACTGCCCGTGGACAAGGACTTGGTTTTGACGACGATCAGCGTAATAGCGGATTCAGCAATGATAGTACTGAAACGATTGACGTTCCCGAGGGCATCTATGCTTGGCATATTAGTCCCCGTTTCGGCGACATCATTCCAACGCAGTATGACACCATTCCCCATGGTTTCCAAAATAGCAACCAAACCATGGGAATGAGTGGTCACTACAATTATACAGGCAACTTGGGTAGCCCACGCGTGAGCAGATTGTTCAGCGAGGAAGGCAAGAACATGCAAAGCAATCCGTTCCTATTTAAACTACCATATAGCTTTTTTCTAAGCGAAGTTCAAGACATTTTATTTACCAATACAAAATCGCCTTTTACCAATCTGACATACCACTCTTGTGGCAACAAACAGAATGGTGAAGATCGCCTCAAAGCTTTATTTTCCGTCAATGCGGGAAAACGGCTCGGTATGGGAATGAAAGCCGACTATCTGTATGGGCGTGGCTATTATCAAGGACAATCTACTGCCGACTTCGATGGGACTCTCTTTGCCTCCTATCGAGGAGAGCAATACCAAATGCATACATTCTTTCAGCATACATACTTGAAAACGCGTGAGAATGGTGGTATAGAAAATGATGACTACGTGAATCGTCCAGAGACTTTCCCTACTAGATACGGCACTGGCGATATGCCCATCAATCTTGCACGAGCATGGAACAAAATTGGTGGCAATCAGTTTTTCTTGACTCATCGTTATAGTTTAGGGTTTAGAAGATACCGCGATGCCAAAGGCAATATTGTAAAGAAGCCTACGCCCCCCTTAGCCACAAACGTACAAAAAAATGGTAGCACACTAAAAACAGACAGTCTACAACAGACAGATAGTAATGCAGCATTGTCTGTCAAGACTGTACACCCACGATTGCCTCGTACACCACACGAGAATGTTGCCCAAACGGATGCAGCGCAAGAAGACACTCTGAAGATAACTAGCGAGTTTGTGCCAGTAAGTAGTTTCATTCATACGCTGCGTATTGATGACAACACCCGCAAGTTTATCTCCAATGAGAGAAACAATGCAGACAATCCAGGCTACTTCTCCGACTTCTATCTTCCAGGAGATTCTGCTTTTGATCGCACCCATCACTTGGGAATAGAGAACACTTTTGCCGTTGAACTGCATGAGGGAATGAATCGATGGATGAAGATGGGACTTCGCCTGTATGGCAAGCATGAATTGGCAAAATTTGACTTCCGGCTTCCAACTCAAATACAATTTACGCAAAAGACTAAGTTCACAGAGAACTACTTTACCGTAGGTGCGCAACTCATAGAGCAGAAAAGCAAAATCATCCGATATAACGTACTAGGAGAACTCCGTACAACAGGAAGTGATTGGGGCGAATTTAATGTAGAAGCCGACGCACAACTTTTCATCCCTCTCAAGAAAGACTCGATACGCTTTAAACTCGATGGATTCGTGCGCAACGAGCGACCGTCCTTCTACTACAGACATTATTATTCGCGCAATGCATGGTGGGATAATAATGATCTAAAGAAGATGTTTCACGCTCGTATTAACGCACAACTATCTTACCGCGATTTATTCGTGAAAGCAAGCTTGGAAAATATTCAAAACTACACCTACTTCCAAGAGAATCTCGATCCCTTCACCAACTCCGACGAGTACACATCTTACCACCACAGTGTAAGTGTAGCACAAGCCAGCAAGAATGTGCAACTCCTTGCACTCACTCTTGGATACAATTTACGAGCAGGCGTGTTTCATTGGGACAATGAGATTACCTATCAGACAAGCACCAATAAGAGCGTACTTCCCGTACCCACTTTCATGGCCTACAGCAATGCCTATCTGCTATTTAGAATAGCCAAGGTGCTGCGTACAGAGATTGGCGTGGATATGCGCTATTTTACTCGCTACAATGCTCCTGCATATTCTCCTATTATAGGACAATATGTGGTGCAAGATGCTACGTATGCCACGTCTGTAGGCAATTATCCAATCATCAATGCCTACGCAAATTTCCATTTAAAACGTACACGCTTTTATCTCATGGCATCGCACGTCAACTATTCTTCAGGCAACGGCAAGCCATTCCTCGTTCCACACTACCCACTCAACCGAATGACCATTCACTTCGGTGTATCATGGAACTTCATCAACTAGCTGACTCCTTGATGAGCATCCAAAAAACGAAGAAATCTCGCAAGAGAGAATAAAAGCATACTCATACCCCGAAAGTTTCAATCTCTAAAAGTAGGAGTATCTCTCTTTAGCGAAAATTAAATATATAGGAAGCAAGAATAAGAATGAAAGAATTACTTTTGCATTTCCATACCAACTTAAACACCATTATTAGACAATATGCAAACATCGATAGACATACGTCAGCTCAACGAGCAGATTGAAGCCGAGTCAAGATTCATCACAGACTTGACAGAAGGCATGAACCGCACCATTGTAGGTCAAAAGCATCTAGTAAACTCCTTACTAATCGGTTTGCTTTCCGACGGACACATTCTGCTTGAAGGAGTTCCTGGTTTGGCAAAGACACTAGCCATAAAGACATTGGCTTCTTTGATTGATGCTAAGTTTGGTCGCTTGCAGTTCACTCCCGACCTACTTCCGGCCGACGTAATTGGTACGATGATTTATAGTCAGAAGGACGAAAGTTTTAAAGTAAAGAAAGGTCCTGTTTTTGCCAACTTCGTATTGGCTGATGAAATCAATCGTGCTCCAGCCAAAGTGCAGAGTGCTCTTCTGGAAGCAATGCAGGAACACCAAGTAACGATTGGCGATAATACATTTGCACTTCCCGAGCCATTCCTCGTACTTGCAACGCAAAATCCGATAGAGCAAGAAGGGACATACGAACTTCCCGAAGCCCAGGTAGACAGATTCATGTTAAAAGTAATTATAGACTACCCCACTCTAGAGGAAGAAAAGAAAATTGTACGCGCACATCTCAATGATAGCTTTACAAATCCCCGCCCCGTCATCGACACACAACGCATTGTTAATGCCCGTCAGACGGTGAAGCAAGTATACATTGATGAACGTATCGAACAATATATAGCAGATATTGTATTTGCTACGCGTTACCCCCAACAATACAAATTGGGTGATTTGGAACACTACATCTCGTTTGGAGGCTCTCCTCGCGCTAGCATCAATTTAGCATTAGCTTCAAGAGCATGCGCTTTCATCAAGCGCAGAGGGTATGTCGTGCCCGAAGATGTAAGAGATATTGCCGCCGATGTGCTTCGCCATCGTATTGGCCTGTCTTACGAAGCAGAAGCTGCCAATGTGAAAGCCGACGACATTGTGAAGGAGATACTCAACAAGGTGGAAGTACCCTAAAATCTATGGAAACTTCAGAACTGCTTAAACGCGTCAGACGCATAGAAATAAAGACCAAGGCGCTCACCAACAATATCTTTGCTGGTGAATATCACTCAGCCTTTAAGGGACGCGGTATGTCCTTTGCTGAAGTACGCGAATATCAGCCGGGCGACGATGTGAGAGACATTGATTGGAATGTCACGGCTCGTATGAATAAGCCTTATATTAAGGTCTTTGAAGAAGAGCGTGAACTCACCCTAATGCTCTTAGTGGATCTTTCTAAGAGTGAGACTTTTGGTACGAAACAACGCACTACACGAGAACTTGCCACAGAGATTGCTGCCACTTTGGCTTTCTCTGCCATGCAGAATAATGATAAGATTGGTGTCATCTTCTTTACGGATCGAATAGAAAAATTTATTCCACCACAGAAGGGACGCAAACACATCCTTTATATCATTCGCGAATTGCTTTCGTTTGAGCCACAAGGTAAGCGCACCAACGTGGCTGTGGCGCTAGAGTATTTAGTAAAGATTATGAGCAAACGTTCCATAGCCTTTGTACTGAGCGACTTCTTGGATAATTCAGACTATTCTCGCCCATTACTCGTAGCATCTCGCAAGCACGATGTGGTGGCTCTGCACCTCTTCGATCATTGTATGGCACAACTTCCCAATGTGGGACTGATTAGAGCGAAAGATACAGAGACTGGACACGAGCAATATATAGATACCTCGAATCCAAATGTACGCAAGCATTATCGCCAATGGTGGATTAACCACTGCAACATGATAGATACGCTGTTTAGAAAGAGCCAAGTGGACTATGCGTCCATTGCCACTGATGCAGATTATGTGCGCCCACTCATGAATCTCTTTGCACAACGATAGTGTAGACTTACGACGATTCACGTTATGACCAAACAATCCTTACATATTAATATCCAATTGGCACTGATCATCGTATCGCTGCTATCCTTTGTTTCTCCAAGCCTTGCCCAAGTGGTGGCAGAAGCGAAGATGGACACTTCGACCATACTCATTGGTGAGCAAGTGCGTGTGTGCGTACAATGTAGTGTCAATCGTAATCAAAAAGTGACTTTCCCCTACTTTCAGCCCCAACAAGAATTGACTCATGGTGTGGAAGTGGTCAACAATGGGGGAATAGACACACTCAGACTAAACGATGGCAAACGCATACAATTCACTCGATACTATACCATCACCTCGTTTGATTCCGCAGTATATAAAATTCCCCCCTTTCAGATTAAGGTGGATGGAAAAGTCTATGCCACACGAGGCTCTTTAGGGCTGAAAGTCAACACCGTAGAGGTTGATACCACGCACGTTGACAAATTTAATGGTCCTCACGATGTGATTGATCAGCCATTTGAATGGTCATGGCAAATGCTGCTTTTGGCTCTAATAGCTTTGGCTGCGCTATGCGTTGTCTTCGCATTGAGCATACGTCTGTCTGACCCACGACTTATTACGCGCCGCGTAGTAATTCATCCCCCCGTTCCGGCTCATGTCACGGCTATCGAAAATATTGACCATATTAAGAAGAACCCCACTCCAGATAGCAAACAATACTATATGGAACTGACCTCGACGCTTAGAACCTACATTGAGAAACGATTCGGATTCAGCGCTCGTGAGATGACTACAGCCGAAATTATAGACCATCTGAGCCAAAGTGGTAATGAAGAAGCTATCAGTGAACTGCAAAGTGTGCTCATCACGGCCGACTTAGTAAAGTTTGCCAAACATACCCCCTCTCTGCCAGAACAAGACCGCAACTTGGTACAAGCACTTGACTATGTGCAGACCACAAAACTTCAACCACAGCAACTACCGCAGCCTCGTGTGGAATACCAATCACTTTCCAACAAGCAGCAGATTCTATGGCGCAACATCATGCGCGTACTCCTTGTGTTGCTCACAGCATTGTTTATCGTACTGACGGCATACAACCTATGGCTTGCCTACAGCACATTTGCATAACCCTTACTCATGACATTTGCTAATCCCGCCTATTTTCTCCTGCTCCTGCTCCTTATACCTTGGATTGTATGGTACTTTTTGTTCCGTTCTAAGAGCGAGAGCCACATCCAATGGGCCTCAACCGAAGCCCTACGCAGAGTTCCCCATACATGGCGTACACGTTTAGTGCATCTTCCTTTCTTCTTACGCACGGTACTCTACGTGTTAGCTGTCATCATCTTGGCTCGTCCCCAAACAGGAAGTTCTTGGCGTACAGGACAAACCGAAGGTATCGACATCATGATGGCACTTGATATATCAACAAGTATGGCCACTCCAGATATCAGTCCTAATCGCATCACGGCAGCCAGGGATGTTGCCCTCGACTTCATCAATAATCGTCCGAACGACAACATAGGACTCACCCTCTTTGGTGGCGAAGCTTTCACACAATGTCCGCTCACCACAGACCATGCCACATTGATGCAAAGTTTCAAGGGAGCAAATTGTAATCTACAGAACGATGGTATTATCCAGCCTGGAACTGCCATTGGAATGGGCATTGCAAGTGCCGTATCGCATCTAGAAAATAGTCCCTCAAAAAGCAAGGTAGTCATCTTGCTCACTGATGGTGCTAACAACACTGGCGAGATTTCCCCATTAATGGCTACCGATATGGCCAAGAATCTAGGTATCAGAATCTACACAATTTTATTAGGAAGCAATAGTAAAGTGAATGTACCCGTAGCACAACTGCCCAATGGCGAAGTATATACGCAACAAGTAGATGACACCACAGATCCTTCCACGCTCAAACAGATAGCCAACGAAACAGGAGGTATTTTCTACCACGCCTCCTCGCGTTCCTCGTTGAAGCAGGTATACGACGACATTGACAAACTTGAGAAAACAAAACTTAAAGTGAGCCAGCACAGCCGCCACTACGAAGCCTATCAGCCCTTTGCTTTGGCCGCTATTTTAGTGTTACTTCTTGAAATTTTACTCCGCACTACATGGTTTAAAAGACTCTAGCTACAAGAAAGGCTAGGATTCTTGTTCCCTAGAGATTCTCGCTTTTCATGAAATACAATAATAGCTAAGTGCACAGGAAGGACAATACGCATCAAACTTAACCAACCCTTTTAAACTCGATTACGACATTGTTTCAGTTTCTTAATCCACAATATCTCTACCTCCTGCTGCTTATCCCCATTTGCCTAGCAGTATACCTGTATAGTTGCATTCGCTCGCGCAAGCGGGCTGCAGCGATGGGCGATGCAAAAATGATTTATGCTCTCATGCCAGGCCATTCTTTTGTGCGTCGCCACGTGAAGTTTGCTATATTGATGTTTGCATTAGCTATACTGATTATAGCCTTTGCCCGTCCACAGTACGGACTGAAGCAGCAGACCGAGACAGCCGAAGGCATAGAAGCCGTGGTCATGGTCGATGTATCCAACTCTATGATGGCCAACGATGTACTGCCATCAAGGCTCGACCGCGCCAAACTTTTGGTGAGCAACATGGTAGATAAGATGAAAAACGACAAAATAGCCCTCGGAGTCTTTGCTGGAGAAGCTTACCCACAACTTCCCATCACTTCCGACTATGCATCGGCAAAGACATTCATTGATGCCCTCTCTACAGGCATGGTCACAATGCAAGGCACCAATCTCGCCGCCGCCATTGACTTAGGTTGCAAGAGTTTTTCAAAGGACAAGAATGTAGGTAAAGCCATCATTATCATCACCGATGGTGAAAACCACGAAGGTGGAGCTGAGGAGACTGCACGCGAAGCTTACAAACAAGGCATTAACGTTTATGTGATTGGTGTTGGAACAAGCCAAGGAAGTGAGATTCCCACTGCACAAGGCTCTATGACCGATGCCAATGGGCAGGTTATTCACACCGCATTAAACGAACAGATGTGTCGCACAGTGGCTCAAGCAGGACATGGTATCTACCTCCACCTAGATCAGAGCAATAGTGCACAGGATGAGCTTCAGGGACAACTTCGCCAACTCAAGCAAGCTTCATCTTCCTCTTCATATACCGCACGCGATGAACAATTTCAAGGCATGATAATTATCTTGCTCATTTTTCTTATCATCGAAACGTGTATCAGTGAAACCAAGAGCAGCTGGGCCAGCCGCTTCAAAATATTCAACAAATGATACGTCATTCCTTTTGGCAAATCCTTTTGTTGCTAACGTTATTCAGTAGCCTAGGAGCCACCAAAGCACAGTCACAAAATGCCATATATCGCTATACCCACATGGGCAATCAGCGCTTTCATCGCAACCAGACCGATGCTGCCACAACCTACTACCTAAAAGTACTAGGCAAGGATGCAAGCAACAGTCGAGCCATGTTCAATCTAGCCAACGTTTATCTGACCAAAGGCAATGTGCAAGCCGCAGACAGCCTTTACAATCGCGTAACACAGCTTGAACGCAATCCGCAAATGCGTGCTATGGCGTGGCACAATCGCGGTTACATCAGCCAGACTGCAGCACTTCACTCTCGAGAGCAACAGCAACAACTTCTAAGGCAAGCAATAGAGCACTACAAACAGTCGCTTCGCCTCAATCCTCATAGCGAATTGACACGCTACAACCTTGCCCTTTGCCAAAAGCAACTTAAAAACAATCCGCAGTCACAACAAAAGCAACAACAGAAGCAAAAGCAACAGCAAAAGAATCAGCAGAAGAATCAGCAAAAGAATCAGCAGAAGAACAACAACGACCAACAGCAGCAACAGCAGCAAAACCAAAAGAAGCAGCAACAACAAGATCGCCAGCAAACGGAACAATACATGAACCTGGCTCGCCAAGCTGAGCGCCGCGCCTTGGAAAGACTCAAGAAGCAGCAGCCTCGTCAACGTTCATTGGAGAAAAATTGGTAAGCCACTCCAAGGATTTCCTCTCATGCTCTCCCAACAACATGAGCTCTGCCTCTGCCCTCTGAATCTTTCCTACAACATCTTCTGAGCGACTCACACCCTATTAAACAACCGACTTTTCTATGTCACGCAAAATACTCTATTTGCTTGTAGCCCTACTTTTACCATTGCAGGGATTGGCTCAACGCTTCACCGCATCCATTGAGGATGTGGGAGGCTATTATCGTTTGAGCTTTACCATCAATGCACTAGGAGCAACGAACTTTACGCCACCCTCACTTGCAGCATTCGACATTCTAAACGGCCCATCAAGCTATACCTCGAGCAATTATCAAATGATTAATGGTAAGACGTCGCACTCTGAAAGCAAGACTTTTACCTACATTCTTTCTGCTCATAAGAGCGGTCGCATCACGATTGGCCCTGCTAGCATCAGTGTAAATGGGCGCACCATTCATAGCAATCCCATCAGCATAAATGTAAAAGGGAATAGCAGTCAAGGTGGCAGTGCGTCTCGTCAGAACAGCAGCCACGCTAACACTCAGCAACAAGAAGGTAGTGGTGTGCAACAATCTGGAAGTCCCGTCACACAGCGAGACCTTTTCATTGACGTCACTCCAAGTCGCACTCGCGTAAAGGAACAAGAAGCCGTATTGCTCACTTATCGCATTCATTCACGTGTTGGCGTAGGCCTTTCCAACACTAGCTTGATGCAGAAGCCCGACTTCAAAGGACTCATCTCGCAGGAACTCCCCATTCCTGGCAATCAAATACAGACTAGCCTAGAACATCGTGGAGGAACCACCTATCGCACGGGCACCATTCTGCAATACGTGGTATTTCCGCAAAAGAGCGGAAACATTGTGATTCCGAGCATCACGTTTAATTGTGCCGTGATACAGCAAGACAACACGATGGATTTGGCCGACCTCTTCTTCAACGGAGGAGGAACCATGAGCGTACAGGTTAAGCGCACCGTTCCACAGATTACATTGCATGTAGATCCCCTCCCCTCGCCACGTCCAGCCAACTTCTCTGGCGCAGTAGGTAAATTCTCTCTAAACGGCAAAGTGCTCAACCCCACAGTGAAGACCAACGACGTGGCCACCTATCGTATCACGTTGAGTGGACTTGGCAATTTAAAACTGATCACAGCTCCCATCGTAGAATTTCCTAAAGATTTCGACACCTACGATGCAAAGACCAACGATAATACCAAAGTAAGTGCTAACGGACTGCATGGCGAGTTGACCTTTGACTATACCTTCGTTCCACGCAACGTGGGCGACTACACCATTCCTGCTGTTAATTTTGTCTATTTCGACACATCTACCAACTCCTACCAGACCATCCACACGCAACCCATCCATTTACACGTGGCCAAAGGAGAACGCTCCAATGCTGATATTGACAAGCAACTCGCCTTGCTCAAGAGCGACATCCGTCCGCTGCATGAGGCAGATTCTGAATCTATTTTTGCTTGGGGGAAGATAGGCTTTTGGCTATTGATTGCATTGTGGATTGCCTCTTTCATCGGTGTATGGTATTTCACGAATGCATGGAACACGGATCGTGCCGACATTATAGGCAGAAAACAGCGCAATGCAGGTAAGCAAACAATTAAGCGATTACGCACAGCCCAGAGCATTCTTACGGGCAAAAGCCAAGGCGATTTCCACGCAGCTATAATGAATGCGCTCAATGGCTTTATTGCCGACACCTTCAATATAGGACAATCCGACATCAACACCGAAAGCATCCAAGCGCTGCTCACCCAAAGGGGCACCGATGCTATCCTCATAGACCGACTACTCAAACTCATTGAGAACTGCCAATATGCTCAGTATGCACCAGGCAGCAGCCAAGACAAACAGGCCACATACGACGAAGCTGTCGATGTTATCAATAGTCTGTCACAAGCATTTCACTCTTCTAAAAAATAGACTCGTATGCGCAAATCCATTCTTCTACTTATCATCATGAGCTGCTTCAGCCTTATCGGCCAAGCACTCACATCGGCCGATGCCAAGCGACTCTATGAACAGAAAGACTATATAGGCGCTGCTAAAGCTTATGAGCAGTTGCTCAAAGACACTACTTTGGTTCCTTCCGAACAAGCTTCACTCTACTACAACTATGCCTCCTGCCAATACCGCTTACACAATTATGCGCAGGCTGTATGGGGCTATCAAAGTGCCTTACGCATCAACCCTTCAGATAGTGATGCAGCATTCAATCTTCAGCTCACACAGAGCAAGCTGCAAGATCAGTTTGACGAGCCATCCGAAATTTTCTTCTTCACTTGGACGCGCACGCTCATCCGCCATTTTAGCGCTACGACATGGGGTATCACAGCAGTGATATTGCTTTTCGTTATGCTTGTATTCGTGACGGCAGTCAAACTTTCATCACATCTGAGACTTCGCAAGATATGCTTTGGCACGAGCATCGCGCTTTTTGCTATAAGTATCGTATGCTTTCTTTTTGCTTATACCGAAGCGAATCACTCCTTTGCCGAACGACAAGCCGTTACAATGCAGCCAATGAAAGTATATGATAGCCCTACACTTTCGGCCAAAGCCTTGCGCGAACTGCATGAAGGCGTGCTTATAGACATCATAGAGAGCCAACCCGACGGGTGGATGCAAGTACAACTCCCTGATGGAAGCCTTTGCTGGACAAACAATAAGAACTATAAAGCAATAAGTAGTAAGTAGCACACATTCACTCCCAATTCTCCCCACCTAAGCATTCATTTCCCCGCATCCAGAGACCATTCACTCCTTATATAAGAAACATGGATCGCCAACTCACACTTCTACTAAATGGAAGCCAGTCATTATTTCTCGACGGATTGGCTTGGACGGCCACTCGCACAATTACGTGGATTCCCCTCGCTATCGTGCTGCTCTACGTAGTAGTACGCGATAATAATCTGCGTGGGGTATGGCATATCCTGCTAGGCATTGCTCTCTCCATCCTCCTTGCGGACCAAATGGCTTCTTCCGTATTTAAGCCATGGGTGGCTCGATGGCGACCTAGTCACAATCCTGAAATAATGTATCTAGTAGATGTGGTCAATGGTTATCGTGGGGGCAACTACGGATTTTTCTCCTCTCATGCCTCCAACACTTGGGCCATCACCACTTTCGTTTCCCTACTCGCTCGCCGCAGAATCCTTACGTTCGGACTAGCTTCATGGGCTTTGCTCAATTGTTGGACACGCGTCTATCTAGGTGTACACTATGTGGGCGACCTCGCCGTAGGCACTGTTTGGGGGATATTCGTGGGATGGGCTTTTTATCAACTCTGCATTGTTGGCGTACTGATAGAACACCATCCACTGAAAATAAAGCACGCCATTAGTCCTGCCGCCAACCGCCTGCGTCCCACAAGTTGCAAAATTCTTATCATTGCCTTACTACTTACTTATCTTTACATCACTTTCAGCGCCCTCTGCTTTAGCTAGTGTCAAGCAAGCTTGAATTGCTGAGACGCAGCCGATAATGGCGGGCTGAATTATCGTGCAAGTCGAATGCAATCAAGCTTGCTTGAATTGCTAAGACGCAGCCGATAATGGCGATAAAAGCCCAATGAATTCCATAGCCCAAGGCAACGCCTTGGGTAGAATTGAGCAAGAACGATACGCCCTGTAAGGGCAGAAGTAAGGACAATGTATTTGTACTTTTGCCCTTACAGGGCGTAACAACACTATCCACGGGAAACCCAGGGCGTTGCCCTGGGCTATGAACAGCATTGGGCTTTCAGCCCGCTCATACTAAATCCGGAACTTAAATATTTATATACGTAAATAACGCACTACTCCAACTAGTTGCGTACTACCGATTTATCTTATCATGGCATTATCCAACATCGAAAAGCACTATAATAAGCATCCCGAAGACCTTCGTCTGCAACGTCGCCACGGCATAGTAGAATTTGAGACTACCATGCATCATCTCCGCCGCTTTCTCCACCCCAACTCTTTTCTGCTCGATATTGGTGCTGGAACAGGACGCTATACCTCTGCACTAATGGCGGAAGGCTATCGAGTGAAAGCCGTAGAACTTGTGCGGAGAAACATCGAAGTGTTTTTAAAGCGTGAGCCCACAGCCGATGTGGTGCAAGGCGATGCTAGAGACATGCCTTTTCTGCCTGACCATCAAGCCGACATCACACTGCTTCTCGGACCACTCTATCACCTAATTGGTGACGAAGAGAAGTTGAAAGCGCTCCACGAGGCTCGTCGCGTGACAAAACCTGGAGGCTTGATTTTTGTGGCCTACTTGATGAACGAATATAGCATTCTCTCCTACTGTTTCGACGAAGAAAGAATCGGGCGGCTTATGGAGCAAGGATTTGTAGACGAGACATTCCATGTGCGTACTCCCGAGGGTGAACTCTATGACTACGTTCGCTTGGAAGACATCGACCGACTTAACCAAGAAGCGCAGTTGGAGCGCGTCACCATCTTTTCGCCCGATGGAGCAGCCGACTATATGCGCACTCGCCTCAACCAAATGAGTGAAGAAACTTTTGCCCGCTTCATAGACTACCAAAAATGCATCTCCGAGCGCCCCGATCTCATTGGCGCGGGAAGCCATGTGGTAGACGTGGTGAGAGTGCCATAGGCAGCATGAAATGTAAAGCTTTTTAGTAAAAGATAAACTCCTTAGTGTAAAGTCCTTTCAGTTAAAGTCAAAGTGAACCCATAGGCAGTGGGGGCGAAGCGTCTCGCTTCGGCTTGACACGCGAGGCTCAATGCCGAGCGTGGCAAAAGAGATTTCATTGTATAATCTCTTGCATTGACTCGGGCATCGAGCCCTCGCCAATGCGCCGAAGCGAGACGCTTCGCCCCCACTGCCTATGGGTTCACTGTTTAAATAGTGAAATAAAAATCGCCCGCTTCGCGGGAAGAGCCTTCGGCTCAATAATTTGATAAACATGCATTCGCATGTTTATTTTTCTGCAACGGGGCGAACACTGCGACCATAGTACCGGTAGTAGCTGTAGCTCGGAGTGATGCTGCCGCTGAAGAAGTAGAGGGAGGAGGCGTAGTCGGTATTGCCGGCGTTGAGCGAACTCGACCAGTAGTAACCGTAAGAGCCATGACCGCCGAGATCTCCATCGTAGCGGCCGCCCGAAGCGGGGAGAAAAATAGTTTGGTTATTGGGGCCTTTTACAAGATACCCGCTTGCACCATTGTAATTGGATTTCCAAGTCCAGTCACATTTATTATAGAGTTCCTGGAATTCTGCACGTGACGGCATACGACATTCTTTACCCCACTTGACCGTAGCGACATCATCAGAAGCTTCGAGCGTGGTCTTACCATCGGAAGAATTATATTTTGTAAGTGAATTACCCCACTTATAGGTGTCCCATGAATAGTCTGACTTCGTCTGGGTCTCACCCCATGCATAATAATCGCCATCGGCATAAGGAGTGGATGCACCTACATTCGTCTCTGCCCAAAGCAAACCACTGGGCAAACCAAGGTCGACGAACTTATGACCATTGATGACCTTATTTTGAGGCTTCGTACCAAGCGTTGTAATGGAATACACATTCGGATCATAATATACCTCACCAAGCAACTTCACGTAAGTACGATAGTAATAGGTTGTACCAGGATCAATATAGTTGATGTTAAACATATAGGTATAGCCGGTCATACTGCTACCTAAGGTCTTATGTCCATCACTATAAGTAGGCTGCGAGGTTTCGTCTGAATAGCACACACCTACTTCGGGCGATACCGAAAGAGATTTTACGTTTTCATTGAGCGAGACACTGGCCATTGCCTCAAAGGAATTGGTAGTGACACTAACGGCCGTAGAAGTAGTGATCTTGAACAGCCAAGAACCTACTGAGAACGACACGCTATCCACATTCTCTGAAGAGATGACGGAGAGGTTGCCACCATCCTTCCATACAAAAATGTTCTGCTGAGCAAAGGCAGTAGTAAAGATGCTTGCAAACAGCAAAGAGAAGAAAAGAGTAAAGAGTTTTTTCATAGAATCTTACTTGTTGAAGAGTTTGTAACTAAGGCCGCCTTGCGTGCGAACTACGTAGACGCCCTTGGGAATGGATGAGAAAGAAAGTTGCAGTGTTCCATCAGCATGCGCCCTACCAGACAAAGCGAGTTTTCCATCAAGACCAAAGACGCGCACTTGCTCATTGGGATTTAAGCCCGAGGCTCTGAGCACACCATCTTGCCAAGTGAACGTCACGCTCTGCTGAGACGGATCAGCCTGCACGGGAGCAATACCAGAAGCAACATCGTCGCTAAGAAACACACGCTGCACATCTGCATAAGCATAACTTACTCTCTGCACGCCTGCTACCGACACCGACAATTCGCTATTGCTCACTGCAATGACCGGCTTTTGCGTGAAAGCAAAACTTACTTTCTGCCCACTGCGCAGCAAGAAAGTCACACCAGGACTTCCCGCCCAAGCCACGCTCGACAAGAAGAACATAGCGGATAGCATCCATAAAGCTTTCTTCATATATTTAGATTTTAGTTAATATATTTCTGTGCAAATATAAGCAAATGCTTTAAAATTTCCCCCCCCCGATTATGTCAATTAACACAAAGGGAGATTGATTTCTTGATTTCTATTCCCTATTTCGCCAAAGAGTATGTTTTAAGGCAGTGGGGGCGAAGCGTCCCCAATATTGACTGAAAACTAATGACGCGGAAGCAAGACACGAATATTAAAGATTAAAGTTTAGGATTTAGTTCCAAACGGGCTGAATTATCGCAAACCGAACGCAATCAAGCTTGCTTGAATTGCTGAAGTGCAGCCGATAATGCACGGGCTGAAAGCCCAACAAGCGCATAGCCCAGGGCAAGCGAAGCGACACCCTGGGTTACGGATTGCCATAGTATTGACGCCCTGTAAGGGCAAAAGCATTCAATGTTGGAAATAGATATAAAGCTTCTGCCCTTTCAGGGCGTCACTAACGAACGTGCTTTGACCCAGGGTGTCGCTTCGCTTGCCCTGGGCTATGT
>CDZR01028162.1_pt1 | contig 26709 bp, 44 predicted proteins | sample 554781 | NCBI WGS metagenome assembly CDZR01 (sample SAMEA3182065, study PRJEB8094) | gut metagenome | biome: human; feature: gut; material: Stool; isolation source: human stools | place: Canada | collected 2013-01-28
GCATACTCTCTAAAATTTTCTATTGATACATATACTGTATTACCTTTTACTTCTGCTTTGCCTATACGGCTACTTGTTGAGAATTTGCCACTATATAAGTATGGGTCATATACTTTTATATAATCTCCTTCTACTCCTATTAGAACAATAAAATGTCCTCCATATGTAAATAAGCCTTGATTACAACTTGCTATTATGTAATGATTATCTTTTAATTTTGCTATTGCATCATCTAATTTATAACATTCACTATAACCAATATCAAATACATCTGCTGTCCATTTGAATGCTGACCAATATGTTCCTTGGTTTGCACTTCTATAGCCATATTGCATATATAAATTAGCCATTGTGTCTGGTGTTATATTTCCTTTTATAGAACTTACTACCATTGCACTTGAAGTTGGACCACACCCACTTGTTCCTATTGTTTGACTAACATTATTGATACTAGAATACATTTGATTTTTCCATCTATTGTCTAATTGTGAATAATATGTTAATCCTGCGTATTCTCCAACTTGAACATTAGGTGTTTTTTCAGAACCTTCGTATGCAATTAAACCTTGTTCTTCAAATCCTTCACTCTCAACTTCTTGAACTTCTAATGATTGCTCATCATTTTCTGTTAATTGTGGAATTTCTGTACTAGATTTATTTATTTCATCTACTACTGTACTTATTGCCTCTGATATTTTATTTGTATCAACTTGTCCTGTTTTATCATACTCTAAATAACAATTTAATAATAAAACACTAGCACATAATATTGATATTATTAAGCCTATTGTTCGTTCTTTGCTTTTAAATATATTTTTTAATTTATCTTTCATTATAATCACCTCTTACATAAATTTACTTAATCCTAGTGCAAAAGCTATTGCTGTTAATATTATTCCAGTCACAAAAGAAATTACTTTGCCTTTTACTTGTTTCTTTGTGTCTTCATAGTCCTTAATTGGCTTTTCTTCTATTATTTTTAAGCGTTCGTTCATTTTATTTTGTTCTTCTCTCATTGCTTTCATTTCTGTTGCTATTTCTCTTACACTTAATGTTAAGTCATATATATTCTCTACTTTATTTTCAAGTACATCTATTCTTTTTGTATTGGACTTTTCTCGCTCTTCTAAGTGTGCTACTTTTAAATCTATTTCTTGCATTACTTTTCCTCCTTAACGATTTCTTTAACTTTTATACCTTTTTTCCAACTATTTTTGTTATTTTCAACCAGTTACCAAGATTAACTTCTCTATTATTTGATGAACTAATATTAATTTTATATTCTCTGTCTTGATATTTATAAAATTTTTTATCATTTATACCACAAAGTGCTTTTGATATATATTCTGTGCCTTGATACATGACTTCGACTGACATTTCAAATGTAGCTTGATTTGGATTTTGAATTTTTTGGTATATTCTTATATTATTATCTCCAATTCCATATATCTCTACCTCTACACATTTTTCAACCGTATCAAGTAATTCTATTTCATATCCATTATTTCCATCTTGATTTTCATATAATATAATTTTGTTATCTTCAACCTGTTCATACCCCTCTGGCACTACATCTCCCTCAAAGTCTATGACTGAACCAGCTGGTATACTATCATTTGCTTTTATTACTAATTCTTTTAATTCTCCTTTTGAGTCTCTTGCTTTCATTGTTTACCTCCTAATCTGTTGTTTTTGTATATTCAATAATTGCTGTCCCAACAAATAATGTTCTATCTCCAGTACAATATACATATATATTGCTTGTATCCATGTATGTATCAAATCCAACTTGTGTATCATTATATTTTCCTCCAACATTTCCAACTGAAAATAATTGGAAGTTACTACTACTTTGAGTTCCTCTTTGCATTACAACATCTACTATTCTTGCATATTTTATATTCTGAATATTGTGTGCTTTAATTTTATAATCTTCTTTTGTCATATTTCCCATTTCAATTACTTTTCTATAAAGCGGTTTTCCATCAATCCAAGTACCAATAACTTGCTCTTCTGTTGAATATTTTTCTTTTATCATCTCTTCTGTTAATCTCATACTTGGTGCATTACTTGTTTTATCTTCCACATTTTCTGTATCTACTATTTTGCCATTTATCGGTATTGTTGTGTTTTTCTTTTTTATTTTCATAACTTCCTCCTAATCTGTAGTTTTCGTGTATTCTAATGTTATCCAATAATGTCTAGCAGCATTAGAACTGTTTAATATATTTAATTTTTTTTCATAATTTATCCAAACATTTCCCTTATCATTATCACTTGTATTCCACACTATGGACGCAGATGAATTATCAACCCATCTATTAAAAGACTTGCCCAAATTTATAAATATCGTATCATAGGGTATACTTGATATATCATTTGATTGTGTTTCTTTTGCAGACACATCACATTCTTTAATTATTCTATACAATGGTTTTCCATCTATCCAAGTTCCAATTCTCTGTTCTTCTGTTGAATATACTTCTTCACTCTTCTTTGCAAACTCTTCATACACTCCATTTGAGTTTCTGACAGATAACTTTGGTTCTATGTAAGCTTCGTATGATGTATTTTTTGACCCTTGTTCTATTTGTAAATTATTTATTTCATAGTTGTAAGTTGTTCCTTTTGATATACCTTCTAGTACAAATGTAACAATATTTATATTGTCACTTGGAGTAAATGTAACTTTATCTCCTGATGTTTTTATAGTTGTGATAATTGTACTACCTTTTCTTAATTCTAGTTTGAAAGTATTACCTGCGTTATTTCCATATAACATATATGTTTTTCCTTTTTTTAATTCAACACTTACACTTCCACCATAAGCATAAACATCTTGTGCCGTACCTGTTATTTTTATTCCTGTTGCAGTTGGCTCAAATGTTATTCCATATGTTGTACGGGATTTTAATTTAGAAATATCTAAGTAGTTCTTCCCTTTTCTAAACCACACCTTTTCACCAGTTGTCGGTTCTTCTGCTCCTACATATACCTCAGCTTTGCTTAATCCAGCACTCTCTTCAAAGTCTTCATCTTCTACTATTATCTTTGCTGAACTTGGTGCTTCTTCTTCGTTTCCTACAAATACTTCATTACCTTCTACTGCTTCTAGTTTTTTGTCTATTTCATCTTTTTTATAATAACTACTCAAATCTACTTCTGTTGTTCCTATATGTTCCCAGCCATTATTGATATAAATAAATTCATCATATACATCGTTTTGTTCTGTCTTTACCTTGGGTACAAAATATATCGTATGGTCATCTATATTATCAGTTGGTAATTCTTCTACTACTAATACATTAAATTGATTTACTTGGTCTAGTATATTAGATTTTATTTCTTGTATTTCCTCTTCTGTGAAATAATCTATTCCTTTAACTGGAATGTCTCCTTTATCTCCTTTCAAACTTGTCAACCATTCTTTTTCGTTTCCTTCAAAGCCATTTTTTACAGCCAGTTGGTATGCACTATCTCCTTTTTCGTGTTCTATAAAATTATCTACTTTTTTCTTGTATCCATCTGTAAAATCATTTGTAGACAAGCCTTTATTAGGTATTTTATCCACTTTTTCATATAATTTTTCATCTACAATTTGATTGTTTGTGTTCGCTACTTTAATATCATAATAATCTGTTCCGTTTTGGTAATTCTAAATTGTAATGTTCTGTATAATTTGACATCTTTTTCTCCCTTCTTTTTAAAATTTTAAAAAAATTAGCTAATTTTCATTATGACAACTCTAAAACTTTTAGTCCCTGTAGGACCAATATCATCATGTGCGCCACAATTAAATTGAATATTACTATCTGTCATTCTTACACCTGTAACACAAGTGCTTTGTATATTACCATAATCATAATATGTTCCTGAAGTATTAAGTCCTGACAAAAATGGTATACAATTATTTTTATTACATCCTGTAGGATAATTTATACTTGTGCTACCAACACCATTTTTTAGTTCAACAGTACCAGTTAGCACAAAAATATTATTTTGCGAAGTATTAATTGTAATGTTTCCACTTCCATCAAAATTAGCACTTCCCTTGACTGCTCCACCTATTGCAATATTTCGTGCTGTTTGCAATTTTGTTGCTGTAGCAGAGTTTCCTGTGCATTTTGAAGCAGTTGTAGCTGTTGCACTATTTCCGAGTACAACTTTTGGCGCTATTTGCAGTTGTAGCACTAGCAGCATTACCAGTACAACTACTAGAAGAACCACTACAATTTCCTGTAACATTCCCTTTGACATTTCCTTCAACTCCTCCGTTTTACTGTTAGTTTACCTGTTATAGTATTATCTTGATTTTTTAGTACTAAATTACTTTTTATACTCTCTATATATTCTTGAAATCTTTTATATAATTCTTCTCCATCAACACTAATTAAAGAATTAACTATACCACATAAAGTTGAATTTGTTCTTTTATCTACTATATCGGCTGTTTCAATATTAGAAGTACTTTTTACTGTTACTTCTGCTAAACAGATTTCATATATATTATCGTCTCTTTGTAAATCAGCTGGTGTTGATGCGTTTCCTTGTTTTATATATAATTGTGTTTCTCTTGTAGCTAATGTTTTATCTAATTTAACAATAACTCTATCAACACGAGTTCCACTTGCTGGTCTTTCCAATGTGAACACAGATTCATCTTCATTTTCATAGTCTGCACCTTCAATAAGTCCTGCACCTTTTGCAACTCTAATATTCAGTCCCCCATCTGCAGTTACTTTCATACTGTTTTCACCATAATTTTTGTAGTTTCCAAAATAAACTCCATTACTTAAAAATTTAGCAAAATATTTTCTAAATATTTCTGCTTCATATAATCTATCTGGTTCCATTTGGCCACTTTCTGAATTTAAAATTTCCATTGAATCAAATGGAAAACTTTTTAATGTAATAACATTTGACATATTATAAATCCTTTCCATAAAAACAAGACCTAATTTATAGGTCTTGTAATTATTCTTTTTATTTCTTCACCTAAGCTTGGAATTTTGTCCCCAAAACCTAGTTCTACTGTTTTATTATTTCTTTCATATAACTCTTTTGCTTGGATTATACGTTTGTCCTCATATATTCCATCGCTTTCAAGTGTTACTAGATCTCCCAAAAAGAAATCTTTTTCCCACTCCATATTAGGAATTTGATATACTTTTCCCTCTATGCTCTGAATTATTTTATATGTATCTAGCTTTTTTTGACCTTCTGAATTTAGTTCATCAATATCTTCTATATTATTTAAATCTATTAAAACTTCTCTTCTGTCAAAGCCTTTTGCTGTACCTAAAACAGTTATAAGTCTATCTTCATTTTCGCCTTTTCCTGCAACATAACCAACATTTTTATAATTAGAATTATCATCTGTTGTTGTTCCCTCAAGTAAATTTTTCTTTTTTTCACTAAATATAACATATGGATGTTTTATCGTTCCCTGTAGCTGTTCGTGTGTATAATCTTGTAATTGTTCTTGTGTAAACCCTTTCAGAAATTCATGTATATATGGGTTCTCTATTTGATTTACCGTTCTGTCTGTTCCTTTTAAACTATCAAAATAAATACATTTTTCATTTCTATTTAAATAACCATACCATCCTAGCCCAGTATCTTCACTTATATGTTTCAATTCATCATGTAAATTTGTTAATCTTGCTTGCCATACTGTTTTTATTCCTCTATTTTGTGTTGGTGCTATCTTAACCCAAGGAATATCTCTTTCTGTTGTTCTTATATTGTCGTAATAACTTTCTACTAAATGATTTTTCAAATAATGTTTTTGTATATTTTCTGCATAATCTTCTGATACTCTATCATATCCATTTGTAGCAATTATTCTTCTTTTTGTAACACCTTTTATACAAGTTCCAGTTACTTTCATTGTTTTACTGTTTTTTTCAGTCGATATAACTACTTTATCAATTAAAAGTATCTTGTCATCCCTTTTGTTGACTATTAACATATTATCTTTTTTTAGCTTATTGGTATTTGCCTTATTTTTATTAATAGTTAGTTCAAATGTTCCACATTCATAATAATTCCACACACAAATAAGACTTTCAAAATTAGCAATAATTCCTAATAGTTCAAAGTTTGTATTTATTATTTCTATACAATTCATCTAAACACCTACATACTTATTAGTATAGTCTATAATTGTTACTTTATCTTTTGCCCCTTCAATATCTGAACTATACTTAATTAAGTTCTTTCCAACTATTAATTTAAAAAATGTAGAATTTAAGTCAATTTTATTGTATACATCTCTTGTTTCGTTTGGTGTTATAAGATTTACTGTTTCTTTTCCTTCTCTTGTATCTATTACTAATTTTTCTTTTTCTCCAATATCCATATTAACTTGTATATATTCACCTGTTGTTTCGTTCGTTACTCTAGGATTACTTGCTGGTCCAACATATTCAATTTGAATAGGAGCTTCTTCATCTCCTTGATTCTCAATTTCTTTATAAAAAGAAACTATTGCAAAATGAGTAGAAAGTTTTAGTGGAAATTCTAATCCACCTTTAACAGATTTTATATCTATGTCTTGTCCATTTTCATCTAGCCAATATGGATCTTGGCAATAAAAAGAGATAGTTGCAGTATCATGATTGTTTTTTCTATCATTAAATTCTGCACTATCTTCTACTTTTCCATATATTCTATATTTTTTATAATCATTTTCGTAATAAATCAATAATTCCCCTCTTTTTTCTGTGTCTTTATTATATGTTTTTGGATTTATTATTCGCATTATTTTTCGTCTTAATTGATATAGCTTTAATCTGTCTTTGGTTCTAATTGTTACATTTAGTTTAATAACACGTGGGTCTAATAAGCTATCTTCACTATTGCACCCATCTTGATTTACTCCTTGACTTTTTTGTGAAGTCGCTCCGTGGGTGTCCTAACCCTTCAATATGAGACAACAATATATCTTCTTCTGAATTTCCTACACTATCAAATATAACACTTTCATTTAAAGCTAAATTAATTACTTCTAATTTTTGCATTTTATCACCTCTAAATTCCTTCTGCTCTTAATTGTGCTGCTAAATTTTCACTTACATTATGTAGTTTTCTATATGTTTCACTTGGCATTTCTGGGTTTTGTTCAATATTATTAGTTTGATATACATTAATTGTTTGAGTCTTAGGTTTGTTAGTCCCTGCTTCATATCTATACATTCCAGATGTCCATTCTTTTATTTTGTTTTCTATCCCTGCATCAATTGTATCTTGTATCTTTTGAATTACATTTTGTATTTTATCAGCTATTCCATTATTAATTCCCTGTGCTAGTTTTTCACCTAAACTTTGACCTGTTATTTCGTAAGCATCACCATATGATTTTAGTAATTCTAATATTTTATTTTGATTTTGTTCTACATTTAATAACATTTTTTCAGCTGTTTCTTGTGCTAATTCTTTTTGCTTATCATAGTATTCTTCTAATTCATCAAGTTGTTGTTCGTATTGTTCTTTTCTTTTTTCTGCTTCATCTTCTATATTTTTTATTTTTTCATCTTGTTCATCTTTTAATAAATCTTTTTGGGCATTTAATGCTTCTTTTTTATCAGTCAATGCTCTTTTATCTAATGTTTTTTGATATTCTGCCACTAATTTGTCTAATTCTTTTTGATAATTTGCTTTTGTTGTTGCATCATGCTCGTATTCTATTAATTGCTGAAGCCTATTTTTCTTTCTTTCATGTTCTGCATCTTCTTCAGCTCTTGTCTTATCTTCTTCTGATTTATCTAATAAATCTAATTCCTTTTGTATTGCTTCAATTCTTGCATTATATTCTTCGTTTATAGCTTTTACTCTTGTTTCTTTCCATTTTTCTACTGCTTCTTTGTTGCTTTCTATTGCTTTTTTGTCTGCTTCTTCTAACGCTTCTAATTGTTTTGTTATTGCACTTGTTAATTTTGATACTGTATCATCTACTGTTTGAACTCTTAAATCCCTTTTTTGTTTTTCATAATCTCTAATTGTATCCAATTCTTCTTGATAAAGTTCTTTTCTTTCATCTAATGATAGTCTCTCATCTCTCATTATTTGATTTAAGTAACTTTTATGCAATGCTATTATTTTATTCAGATCCGCTTCTTGTTCTTTCGCATCATATTCAGCACCACGCAAATTTTTTTGATCTTCTATATATCTTTCATAATCTTTTGTTTGTTGTTCTAATAAATCTTTGTTTTTTTGTGCTAATTCTTTTCTTAATTCATATAGTTTTTCTTCTATTTCTTGTTTTTGTTCTGTTGTCTTCGCTAACGAATTATAAGCATATTGATACATATTTATTTCATCTTGTAAACTTATTTGGTCTAAATTCTTTCTATGTTCTATCATAGCAGTATAGTCGTCAACATTTTTTTCTTGTAATTCTTTTTGTAAATCATATATTTTTTCTGTTAATTCCCATTTTTCATCTTGTGTTTTTGCGTATTTCTTCAAAGCTATTTGATACATATTTATTTCATCTTGTAAACTTATTTGATCTAATGCTTTTTTGTGTTCTATTTGTTTTTTGTAATTATCTAGCGCTTTGTTCTCGTATGTTTTTGAACTACTTCCAGAAGATGTTGCTTTTTTAGGAGTATAGCTTGAAGTCACACTCCCCTTGAAATCCTCAGGTGTTAATTTAGCTAACTCTCCCAATATATTTATTTGATTTTGAAGTGATGCAGTTACATCTTCTACAGATTGTTTTGTTGCTGCAGCTATTTGTTGTATCTGTTCACTATTACTCATCATTGCAGAAACTTCTAATATACTTGCTTGGATTGCTACCTGTGCATTAGCCCATTCGGCATCTGCTGCCGCATTTTCTGAATCTATTGCAGACTGAGTACTAGCTATAGTATTTTCATTTACTTTTGCTAATTCTGGATATACTTTTACTAATTGTGCTTTAGCATCTGCATACGCTTCTGTTGATGTTTTGCCTTCTTTCAAAATATTTAATAATTGCTGTTTTCCTTTAATATCTGCCTTTGTTTGAGCTATATTAATCAATGTTTGCCTATGCGCTGATTGATTTGTCGCTGTTGCATATTTCTGTTTTGCAGTACTTATTTCTAAGCCTTTTGTTAATGTATTAACTTTATTTTTATAAAAGTCTATTGTTTTGCCTCCAGATAAATTTTCTTTTTCAAAATTTTTTAAAGATTTTTGTGCTTCGTTTAATTGTACTGTTAAAGCATCAATTTCACCATTTTTTTGAAAACTATATTTATCCGATTTTTTTATCTCTTTTATCTTATCTTCTATCTCTTTTATTTTATTTTTCTTTTCTTCATAAGTTTGCACTATTTGATTAGCTTCATTTCTAGCATTTTCTATTACTTGCTTATCATTTTCGTTCATGACCATATCGTTATTCATAGTATTTTTTAATGCTTCAGATAAATTATTTGATTTTTCAGTTGCTTCATTCATCTTATCAATAGATTCTTGCATTTTTGTATTAAATACAGATATTCCTGCTGTAACTGCCGCAATTCCTACAGCAATTAAGGTAATAGGATTTGCCATAAGTGAAACTGTAAAAGCTTTTGTAGTCATATCTGCTGCCGCTGCAGCTGTTTTATATGCCGTATATGCCTTTTTGGCTGCTGTTAGTCCTACTACCATTGCTAGAACTGTCGTTGTGAATGTTATAATGCCACTAGTAGCAGATTTATGACTAGAAATAAATTCTGTCAACCCTTTTGTTATATTTAGTTGTAAAGAACTATATTGCGTCAAAGCTGGTATCATGCTTTGTCCGACAGTTCTGCTTAATTCCAAATTTGTAGCATTTAGTTGTGCTTGTTGACCTTGATATCCACTAGCCATTTCTTCAGCCGTCCCTGTAAACATTGCAGCTTCATCCATTATTCCATTGTATACAGCTTGAGCTTTTTCTGATTGCGTTAAGGCATCCGTGCTCTTTCCTATCGATTTTGCATAATCTTCATACATTTTAGCTATATTTTTTTGTACACCAGCAGCATCAGATAAAACTGAATTTTCCATCCTAATTCCGTTCTGTTGTTACTCTTACCGCTTCTGATAACGTATAATTTGCTTGTCTGTTTCCAACAGCTGCATCTTGTAAAACCTTTAATATTTCTCCTGTTTGCTTTACAGTAAACCCATATGTTAACAAATTTTTTGTTGCAGCCGTTACATCTGAATCATCCATTAATTTTAATTTATTAACATCTTCTATTGTATTTTCTATTTCTGACATAGAATTATTCGTTGTTTTTGCTGTCTTTTGCAATGCTTTCATACTATTTGTATATGATATATACTTTTGTACTCCATCGTCTACTGCAGACGTTATTTTTGCTAACGAAGCTATAATACTTGCTGACATTGCTATAAAACTAGCATCTAATTGATTATTACTATTTTGTACTTGTTTATTTTTATTTTCTAAATTTTCTAGTTTTTGTTTTGCTGTTTCAAGTCCTTTTTCTAATGCTTCTGTTTTTATTTTTAAATCAATTACCAATTGACCTATTTGAGTTTCTTTTGCCATTTGTTCACTTCCTTTAAGGCATAATAAAAATGCCTACATGTTTGTAAGCATTTAATTATTTTTTACTATAATTTGATTAATTTCATAAGTTATTTCATTTTCTTTTACTACTCTTTTTAACATTATTGTTATTTTCTGTAAGCAGTAATATGGATTAGTTTTATCTATTCCTTTTTTCTTATTTTCCTCTACAATATTCCAATATACTCTATATGTTGCCAAATCATCCGAACTAGTGTCTCCTCTTTTTTCAATTTCATAACTTGTGGTATATATGCTCAAATCATCTAAAAAGCTACTAATATTTTTATGTTCTATATTATCATTGTCGTAATAAGTAAAATCAGTTGTTAAATAATCTTTTATTTTTTCTTTATCCTTATTTTTTAATATTTCTATTATTTCATTTATTGTTTCATTATGTGTCTTTGTTTTGCCTTCCTGAATCAATTTCGCCTCATGTTTTTCTTGAATTGATACTTTAACATTATTAGAAATTAATCCTATTAATATTGGTAAAAATATTAATATAAAGACTATTAGAAATACTATTAAGCAACCAGTTGCACTTTTTTCATTATTTTCTTTTTTCATAATTATCCCCCCTCCTAATAAGAGTATAACATGCAAAAGTAGAAAAAAATGTCGAAATATGTGATTGCTTGTAATTATTTTTATTTTTCTACCTTTTTCGACATTTTTTTTGTTTCTTTTTGTGATATGCTTTTATTGAAAGAGAGGTGATTACTATGTCTGAATACAAACGTCATGATATCCATACCAGAACAGGTTTCTTTGTTGACCCTGAACAATTAGCTCATGATTTAACAATTTTAAAATTAAAAGATAATCCGCTTCTAAAAGATGCAAACGAATTTACTTATTATGACACTTATATACAACAGTTATCATATTTTAGAACGATTATAGCAGACAAAACTAAGTATGATAGCACTATTAATAATTAATAATAATCTTTAAAAATCTTCTGCATCTACCGTTTCTTCATCTGAGCTTTGAACTCTATTCAATTCTGCAAATTCTTGCATAATTACAGGAATTTCATCTGGATAATAATCTTCCATAAACTCTTTTTTACTTATACCGATTTTTATGCAGATAGCTATTGTCCTTTGAAGCCAATTAGCATTGTAATTTTGCTCAATATTGGCTTCATTTGGTCGAAAAAACTTTCTAATTCGTTTATCTTCCAAAATTCTTTAATAACATCTAATACTTCTTTTGGTGTAAGTTGATTTTCTAGTGTATCTCTATCTATTTCCATTAATTTAGATAAAAAATCAAATGTAAAATCAGGTAATATAATTAATAATTTTGTAATTAATGTCATTATATTCTCTACTGTAAACATTTCTGATAATTTAAAATCTTGTCCATTGTCAGAAAGCTCTTTTATAAAGTCTTCTGGCAAATCCTTTAAAGTTTGTAGAGCTTCAAAATACTTGCCACAAGGCTTTTTTTCAACCTCTACACCATGTATAGTTTTTATTTTTGGTAAACTTTTCATTTCATTGCTTTTTGCCATCATTTTTTCCTCCTAATATAAATTTAACAGAGAGTATTTCTACTCTCTATCACTCACTTCTGTTTGGTCAGACACTGTTTCTGGTACTGTTGGTATTGTATCTAACCAAGTTAAATCCTTTGAGCTTGTACTATCTTTATATACTCTAACTTTTGCATCAGATAATAAAGCTCTTTTATAAAATGTTCCACTTATTGTTATTGTAGCAACTTGTGTTCCATTATCTTGTGTTTGTAAATCTTGTTTTACTTTTTTGAATTTAGCTCTATAATATCTAAACATTCTATAGTTTCCGTCTTTTCTTTTTGCTTTAAATGTCATTGCATAGTCTTTGCTTTGATTGTCTGGTCCCCAAGAATATTCTTGTGTTTCTTCATCGTAGTTTCCACCTTCAAAAACTGACATTAATTTCAAATCTGCTTCAGGAATTTCTAATTCAAAATCTTCTCCATCAAATATTTCTTCATCATCATATATTTCGTCGTCTGCATATATTGGGTCATTTGATGTTTGAATATCCCTTGTTAACTTTTGTGCGTAAGGTATATTTATAGCTTCTCCTACTTTATAATTTGTTTCTGTATTTTCTAATAATTCAAATACTTTGATTCCACTTAAACCTCTTAATGCTTTTTTTGGCATAATTAACGCCCTCCTTTATAAAATTTCTTCTTTTTCAAAACGCATTGTTTTGTGATATATTTTTGTTTCCTGTTCAAATAAATCCATAGCTAATGTTCTTTCAAATTCTAAATCTTCCATTTTTTCATTTACTTCCATGGCTAATTTAGAACATTTACTTGAGCTTTTAGCCCATATGTCCACTTGAATAGAAATATTACTGCTATATTCTTCGTCATCTGCTTTACTAGACATTGAATTATTCATTTCATAATAAGAAATAGCAGGTTTTTTATCTAATTCACTCCACTTTTGTGGATAAAAATAAGAAACCTCAGTATCTGAGATTTCTTCTAATTTTTTTAATATCTGTGGTTTTAAATTTTTCATTATTTACCACCTAACTTTCTAATATCTTGTTGTATTGATTTAATTACTTCTTGTTCTACTTCTCCTGTATTTTTTGCATGTAGATATGCTGGAGTTAAGTATGGTTGTGCTGCTTGACCTTTCCAGTCTGCTTTATAAGATATTCCGTTCTGGTCTATCTATATTGCTTTCAGAACCTCTTTGACCTGTCCCAAACTCAACATATGGTGCATACTCTAAATTTGTAAATACTTGTGCTTCTGCTCCATCTTGTGTTGTTTGCGATTTTGTCTTTATTGAGTTACGAAGATGTCCTGTGTCAACTGGAGCTAGATACTTAGCATTTTTTTGTATCTTCTTCGCTCCTCTTTCTAGTCCTTTTTTACAATTTTCCTTTACATTTCCACCTAATCCAAATAGAGTTGCAAGTAATTCATCTAATCCATCTATACTTGCCATATCATCCCTCCATCAAAAGAGTTATATGGCTGTCAGAAGGTACTAAACTTTTTATGATATAATCTTTATTGTTATATACAAGAATATTTCCTATTTCAGCTTTTGTTTTGTTACAAGTAACTATTGCATTAGCCTCTATTTCTTTGCCGTATTCTTGTTGAATATACTCTCTTGTAGAAAATTGGAAATTACCTTTAAAACTATCTATTTTATCTAGCTTTCCATTTCCAATAACACAACCTTCATCATCTTTTATCGTTCCAGATGTCCATATTTCTATATCTTTGTCGTAGAATGTATCAGCTATTGCTTCTTTAAATACTTCAGGTATTTGCATAATTACCACCTCATATACGCATACATAGATATTTCATCCATATTTTTTTCTATATATTTATCCATATTTACATCATCTGATGTAACTGCACCCACATCTTTAAAAGATACTGATTGATTAACATCTGTCATAGAAGATATAACTTGCTTTCCTTCTCCATATCCATTCTTATAAAACACTACACAATTCATAGCATATCTAATAACTAAATACTCTAATTCTTGTGGTAAATCTATTCTATTACAAATAGATTTTATTTTATTAGTAATATCATCAATATAACCTTGTATTTTTTTGTCTTGATTTTTATCTTCAATGTCAAGTCTTTCTTTTACTATATCTAATAGTTTCATAAAATCACCTACTTTTGTGGTGTTTCTTTTTCTTTAATCATTTCTATTATTTGAGCTTTTGTTATTTCTTCTGCTTTTTCAATTACTATTTCTAATTCTTTTGCTTTAGCTAATAGTTCTTCTTTATTCATTTGCTCAATTTTTTTTTGTTTGTTTTCTTCTATTTTTTTACCTTTTTCACATCTTGCAACATGTAAAGGTAATACTGGTTCTGAGAACTCTTTTCCACATTTTGGACATTTCATTTTTCATTCCTCCTAATAAATAAATTAAGGCAGATTTCTCTGCCTTTTATTACCCTAATACTACTGCAGCTAATGATGGATATAATGGTGCAAATCCATAAATAGTATCAATAGATAGCATATTTTTCTTTGTAGTCATATCATAACCATATACAACTCTTAAGTTTAATCCTTTATAAGAAATTACATAAGAGTCTCTACCATCAACTGGTAATGCTAATGCTCTTGATACGAAAGCAAATGCTAATTTATTGAATACTAAGTTAGCAACATGTCCTCCAGAAGTTTTATCTATAAATGTTACATCTGTGTCTGTAGCAATTTCTTCTACTACAGATGGATATACTTTTACAGTAACGACACCAGTACTTGCTTTTGCATCTTCTTTAACAACATATTGTTGTCCATTAATTGCAAATATGTCACCTTTAACTAATGTTTCTTCTCCGCTTCCACCTTTTATTGCTATTGTTTCAGCTCCAGCTTCTGCTTTAGCATTTACTTTTGGTGTTGCAATTTTTGTAAATGTTCCAGCTTCATGCACTGCAACTTGTTGAGACATAAAGTTTTCTAGTCCTTGTATTCTACCGATGGAACCTTCTCTTAATGCTTGTGTGCTTCCAGATTTTTCAGCATGTAAAATTGCATCTATTGTAGAGAATTTTACATCTGCATCTGGGTCCCATACAGCATATCTATTTCCCATTGGTGCTTTAGCTTTATTTAATAGTCCTCTAGCATTTGCCATTACTTCTATTGTTGAAGGTGTTGTTCCTGCTGTACCTAATGTTTTATAAACATTTTTGTACATTTCAAGGCCTTCTTTGTTGATTTTTTCCGCAATAGCTTCCATCATAGGAGCTAATATTTTTTCATTAAATTCTACTCTATCTAAAGTTAATTCTTTAGATGTAATTTCTACAGATACATCTGCAATATGATCCATAACTACTGGAACACTTTTTTGATTAATTTCTTGAATTGTTACTTTATCTTTAAAATCTTTTGCTTCAAATTGAGCTGGTTTTTCAACTTGAATTGTATCTCCTTCTTTTACGAAATCTTTACTATAATCAGTATGGAATAACTCAGGTACTACTAAGTTATTTACAAGCATTGGTAATGCTTCTCTTGCTATTCTTTGACATGTTAATATTTTGTTTGACATAATTAATTCCTTCTTTCTTATTTATTATTTTTTTCTTGAAGTGCGAAAAATTCTTCATCTGACAAATTATCTAAATCATCATCGTCATAATTCCCGTCTTCTTCTTTTCTTTTATTTGGATTACCATCACCTAATCCTTTATTTACGCTTTTATCAATTTCAAATAGATATTCATCACTTTTCTTTAATGCTTCTATTTGGTCATCAAATCCTAAAAGTTTATCTCCATCTAGTTTGATTTTATCTAAATCAAGATTTGCTTTTACTGATTTAACATTTTTAGCTTTAGCATTATTTATTGCTAAATCAATTTTACTTTCTAGTCTCACTTTCTCTATTTCAGCTTTTGAATTATCTTCAATTTCTTTTTTCTTAGCTTCATAATCAGCTTGACTAATTGAGCCCTTTTTAAAGTTGTTGTACTCATCTTCAACTTTCTTTTTGTCTTCCTCTAATGTTTTCTTTTCTCCTTTTACTACTTTTAATTCTTCATTAATTTCGTTAAATTCTCTTGCAGGTTTAAAATATTTTGGTAGTTCTTTAGATATCTTTCCTTCTAATTCATCTACGTTATCTACTCCTGCATTTTTTAATAATTCTTTTAACCATTCCATAATTGGTCCTACCTTTCTAGCTTTTTTATTCTGGTGCTACCAGTACGAAAAGTTGCTTTTTGTTTATTCTCACAAGCAAATGAGTAATAAAAATAGACAGTTTAAAGCCATGTCTAGGGCATAAAAATAAGCCGTATTTCTACGACTTTGTTTTGTATAGGCTGTAAGTTTTATATCCTTCATTTAACTTTACACGTCAAGCACCTATTATACAATTTTAAAACGTTAATAACTACTTTAATCTTCAAATAAAACATATGGATAATATCCACTTATATATTTTATTTTCTTTCTACTATATCCTCTAATTTTTTTCTTTTTCATATATCCACCCCATATCTTTTGATAATTTTGATATAATTAAATCTCTTTTTTCTGCTCCATTAAATGATTTGTATTGTTTGTTTATTGTTTTTTCTATTTTATTATACTTTTGTTTTAAATCTTCTATTTTTATATTTCTGTTTGGTGCCTCTAAATAAAAAGTATAATTTGGAGATTTAACAATCATTGTATCTATGCTTTTAAATTTAACATAACTTTTTATATCTGTCAAAGAAAAAGAATAGTTTTCAGGGTGATTATGTATAAGTATAAATGAATTATCTTTACTCTTATATAATCTTGCTATATTACTTATACTAGGATTAACTGTAGTCTTTGTTCCTGTTGTAATTTTCCCTATTAAATTACCTGTTCTTACATCTAACATAGCTAAGTTTTCTTTTTTATTAGTTTTATATTTTTTCATAATTATATTTTGATATTTATTTATATTGTTTGCTCTTTGTTGGCTTGAATATAATTTTGTTTTAATAGTATTCTTAATAAAATCATTAATATTTTCTTGGAAATTTAATTTTTCTTTTTTATTTTTTGTATTTCCTTGTTCTAATGTCAATTTTGGCTTGTATTCTTTATTCCATTGTTCGTAATTCATATCTTGTGATATGAATATAGCATTTCCATTTCCATCTTTTGCTCTTCTTTTTAATCCTTCTGTTATATCATCATCAAATACCGCTACTGTTGTACATCTATCATTAGGATGTATTGGTGGATAATTTTTCCCGTGGTTGCCTATCTTTTAAATTAAATACTTTATTGTCTAGTTCTGCACAATGTTTGCAAGTAACATTGTCTAATGTTGCTATAAATCTATATTTTTCTATATCTAATTCTTCATAAGATAACATTTCCGCTTCGTTTGCAAAATGATTTACCTCTGTTCTTACTAACGTAGTAGCATTGTATAAACCAACATTCATAAAACTAGATAATTCAGAAGATATTTTTTGTATTGTTTTTCCTGACATTGTATCTGCTGTTAACTGTGTTTTTAGATAATTACCTAATTTTTCACTATTTTTCCATATTCTTTTAGAAAAATTCGCATTATCAGTCCATTTTTCATTCAATAATAGATTTATTGTTTTATTATCTATTTGAGAAAAATTAAAACCTAATCCAGTAGCTTTTTGGACATTATATATATTGTTGTAATATCCTTCTTTTAATGTATCTACATATCTAATTTCCGTTATTTGTTGTTCTATATCCGCTAATTTCTTTAATTCTAAATCAATACTTTCTTGTAATTGTTCATATCTTGATATACGAAAAGAATAAGCAGATGAGTTATATTTCAATAACATCTTCTGCTTAATATCTTCATTTTTTATGTTATTATTTATTGTAGTTAATAAATTTCTTCTATATGTATCTGTTTCTCTTTTGTTTAGTAGCTGATTTAAAACTTTTTTATCAAGTACATCTGATTTGCTATAATTTTTATATATTCTACTAATTTCTTTGTTTATATTCTTAGTTGCTCTCTCATATGATTCTATTAATCCTTTTATAGTATTTTCAGTTCCTTTTTCCAGTCTTTTCATTAACTCTGTTTGTCTTTTTTCCCAATAATCTAGAGGTTTTCTAGCCATTTAATCACCTCTATTCTTGATTGCCTTCATTGTTGTGATTATCTTCAAATCCTCCTGCATTATTAAATATCTCTTGTTGCATTTTCAATTTTTCTTTTTGTTCTTCCTTTATTCTTTGTAATTCTATATCGACATCATCACATAAAGGATGTTTTTCAAGCTTTGTTTTTGTACTTAGTATAGTATCATTATTTAAAGTTGTTATTTTTTCATTCTCATTAAATATTCTTGACTTATTAAATTCTATCTTAAAATCAAATTCATTTATTTCTTGTGGTATTTTGCCTTGCATTTTTAAATCTTGTAATACATACCATAAAACTTCATGTATAGCACTTGTAAGTCCTCCTATACTATCGTCAGCTTTCATGTCTAAATCTGTATATAAAAATTCTAATGAGACACCGCTTGGAGCTTGTCCAATTAAATCTTTATTACTTGTATCTACTGCTCTGCCAAACTCATATATAAGTTCTTTTAATCCTTTTAGTAATGCTTGTCTTGCTTCGTACGGAATTGGCAATAATTTAGCATCTATTTTTCCTGCTGTGTCATTTGTTCTTGCTACTCCATTAACCTTTAAATTTTCTATTAATGCTAGTAAGTCTTCTGCCCCATACCCATTTATTAACCATATAATTTCCTTTAAATCCTCTACTGTATTTACAAAATTGCTGTTTATCAAATCGTAGGCATCTATTAATGGTTTTATAGGTTCTAAGTCTGTCATTTTTTCTTCATTATTTTCTATTTCAATAAATGGTACTTTACCCCAACTGTGTTTTTCTACTCCTTTTAGATTATTTAGAGCATTATCATATATTTCTCTGTACCAATGACATTCCGGTCTTTCTCTAGTAACATCTTCTAAATATACTGTTGTATCTCCAACTTTAGTTTCAATAAAATATCTTACTTCTTTTTCATCCCAATATTCAACGTATATTCTATCTTCTGGTTTATCTCCAGTTAAATCTTGTATTGTATAAAAATGTATAAAACCAGTTAAATATGTCTGTGTTTCATTATCATAAATTGGAATACATTCTTCTGATGGATATTTTTCAAATACCAATTTTCCATTTCTATAATTAGGATGTAACCAAGCTCTGCCTTTATTACTTGCCTCTTTTACTCTGTTCTTTATAAGTTTTTCGAAGTTAGCTCCTAATATATTCCATACCATATTAGTTATCTTCTTTTCAGCATTTTTAGTTTTTTCCTCTTCTTCTCCTTTAACAGGGGCATTATATGTTATAGTTATAGGTTTCCCACATACATATGTTTTCTTTTGATTTACTTGTTTCCAATAAAAGCCATGAGGTATATGTTCATCCGACTTGTTTTCATTGACAATTTTCTTTTTGTTTCCTGTTTTTTGGTCAAACACTGTATAACTTTTTAAATCTTTTTTTAATATATCGTTTTTATCTCGAAAATATCGTTCGCCTTCTAGCATTTTTCTTTTTACATCTGACATATTAAATTGAGTTATTAGTTCTTTAATTATTTTACTTTCTATAGCCATTATTTGCCTCCTAATTTCTTAAATATAAGTCATCACTACCATACCTTAGTGCATCTATATAGTGATTGTTTTTATCTTCTGGAATATTCAATGGATTATCTTGCTTGTCTGTTTTCCATCTATATAAGCCTAATTCATTTATTACTCCTTTGCATTTAGGGTCTACTATTATTTCAAATCCTTTTAACCACTTAATTCCATGTAATATACTATCTGGTCCTTTTTGTGCTGGTATTGCATTTATTCCTAAATTATTTAATTCTGCTATACTTTTTGGTTCTGCTGCATCAGCTTTTATTAATGCATATGGTTCTATTCTTCTTTTTAATTCATTTGCTAACATTTCATTTGTTAGTTCTGTAGCTCCAAATTCATCAAAAACTACAATTCTTTTTGCTTTTAAATCTACATTGAACTGTAAAAAAGCAGAAGGGTCTGAACTGTATCCAAAGTCCAAACCTCTTCTGATTAATTCAAATGTATTTTTATATTTTTCTGTATCTTCTATATGCCAATTTCTAAATATTAAACCTTTGCTTACACCAGGCATTCCTAAACCTGATGTTTTGTAATCTTCATAATCTTCTTTTTTCTTTTTTTCATATCTTGCATAGTCTTTAACATCCAAAAATTCATTTAGTTTATAATTTGTTATCATTAATAGTTGACTTACTTTTTCTTTTACCATTTTGCCTTGATATTCAAATTCTTGTTCATCTTCAACTATTAGTTCTTGTTTACCTTTTTCTATTAGTATTTGTTCGTTTGGTGTTAGTTTGCTTGTTAATTCTTTTACAATAAAATGCTGTTCATTCCAAGGATTGAAACTTGCCACAGTTTGATTAAAATATCCTTCTGGCATTTTACCTCTTATAGACATTTTTACTTTATCATATGTATCTTTTTTATCTATTTCAAAGGCTTCTTCAAACCAACCGCCAACATAAAACTAAATCAGGATCATCTATTGTTATTGAAGCTAATTTTTCCCAGTCATCTAATCCTCTAAAAAATATTTTTTGCCCTGTATATTTATTTACTGCTAATAGTGGATTTGTTGTAAATTTCCATTCATCATAAACTTTTAGCTTTTTAGATGCCCATACTAGGTCTGCATATACGCTGTCTTTTATTGTAAGTGCCGTATCTCTCATTGCTAATAGACAAGCTCTAGGATATTGTTTTAATAGTTTCATCCATCTTAAAGCTATAGTTTTTGATTTTTTACTACCTTTTGACCCCATTATTATAGCTTCATCACCTTTGAAATTCCAAAATGTGGCATATCCTTTTCCAACCAGTTCCTGCAAACTTATTTTTTCTTTATTCATTTACATCATCTACTAATTCTACTTTTGATTCTGCTGTTATTTCTGCTTTTTCAACTGGTTTAAATCCTGCTCTATCTAATACATCTTTTATTGCTTGTATTTGTATGTTTTCATTTTTGCTATTTAATAATTTTTTTAATTTCTGTTGTGCTTCTATTGCAAGTGAACCAAAGTTTTCTCTCATCTGTTTTTGTATTTCTTCTTTAAATTCTTTGTTTCTTTTCCATTCAGATATTGTATTTTCACTAATTTGGATTTCTTTTGCAATTTGTTTCTGTGTTTTGCCACTGGTAACCATTAATATTATGCACTTTTGTTGCTTTTCATTTAACATTAGTTCACCTCCTAAAAATCACGATTTATACAAGTTTTATTCAATAATTTTTCCAATAATTTTATTTCCAGCATATATAATTGTTGTTTCTGCTTTATTGTTGCTTTTCGGTTTATATCTAAAACAATAATCATAATATCTGCATTGTTCACATTTTCTTTTCATGCAGTTTGCATAGTTAATCTTGTCTCTCATAATACACACACTTTGTACATACTATATCATTGTTTTTAAATACTCTTATTTCACAATCAAACTTGTCTTTGTTTTTACATTTTGAACAATGCTCTTTTTTATACTTTTCTATTCTTTCTTGATTAGTCATATGTACATCTCCTTTTATTTTATTTTTTGACATATTTTGACATTATTTTTATTTTTGTTCTGTTATAATCATCTCGATTGGAGGTGATTTATGATGCCTGATTTAAATCAATTTTTATCTAATTGTAATGATAAATACAAAAATGAGTATTATCCTTTTCTTACTAATGAACTAGAAAAAAACCAAAAAAAATTAATACCTGATAATAATACAGATATTTCTACTGGAATTGGTGCTTTACTTGGAAGTTCTTTAGGTTATGCAATTAAAGCAAGTAATTATTTAGCAATTAAACAATTAGAAAACTATCACAACTGGCTTCTTGAAAATTATGATATTAAACCTAAAAAGCAATAGGTTCTTTACATATTTTTTGTAAATTTGTTAACATATTTGATAAAATCACTTTATCATTATTGCTTATAGTTACATCAGTTGTCTCGGTAACTGATGTTTCTTTATTTATTAATAATTTTAATTCCTCAACCGTACATTTTATTTCCATATCTTTTCCTCTTTTCTTTTATTTATAAAACACTATGCAATGATATATCGGTTTGTATAAGTAGCTATCTTACACTTTGGATTCTGGTCTATATCACAGCTCAACCTTTAGCTTACGAGCCGAATCTCTTGGAAGACTACACACTTTTTCTTCCCTGTGACGGAATTAGTGTTTCAACCTTATGCTCCCATTGATAAGTTTTATATATCACTGCATACTATTTTATAAATATTAATTAGAACTCGCTAGGAAAGTTCTGTAATAATAATTTTAAGGGGTTTATTATAAACAAAGTGCAAACAGCTAATCTATATTATCAGTTACCTAGCATACTGGTAATAACTAATTTAAATCTATTTTCTCAATTTCTGCTCTTATTTTAAGAGTTCTTATATAGTTACCCATATATTTCTTTTGTTCTTTTAGTAATTCTAATGGACAACTAGGTGTAAAATTCAATGTTCCTGCTTCATATTTTACAGTCATTGCATCCAGTTTGTCGTATCTTATTTTTGCTTGTAAATATTCTGCTTTAAATCTCTCTTTGTAATCTTTGCTATTCATTAATTCTACTGTATCTTTTAACTCCATTTTCTATTTTCCTTTCCTAACATAATAAAAAGAATAGACATTTAAAACATCTACTCTTATACACACAAACTATTTGTAGCTAATACTTTTGTAATCTTGGGCTTGTTCATTTCTGAACGATTACACTTTTCATTAATAATATTTTATCATCTTTTAAGCGGACAAAACGGACATTTCTATTTTTTTTCTAAAAATCTTATTAATTTTTTTCTTGCTGTATCTTCATTGTTATAATTCATTAAAAACATTATCTGTAACCACGTTTTATTATCATTATATCTGTATCTTATTATATCTCTTAACTCTGCATTTTGTACATAATTTAGCTCATACTCTAATTGCAATCTCATTTTATCTAGTTTATATGTTTTGTCTTTTATCATCTTTTTGTATTTTCTTTTTAGTCCTGCATTTTTTGGTATTTCAACACCGTTCTATTACACAATTATGTTTTATGTATGGATAGCTTATACTACTTCCTTGTACACTATCTTTTATTACTGTGCATTCTTTATTTTCTATTTTTTTTATTCTTTGTCTTAACCTTTCCAGTTCATTATTTGTATTTTCTATTTTATATAAAAAGTCTTTATTCATTAGTGTACCTCCTCATTAAATAAATAATATATTTTATAGTGATTTCTTACTGTGTTGTTTTTCCTTAATGCTCTGCTCATCTCTCTTGCAGTTAAATTTAAAAATTTTACTATCTCTTGCAATGTTCCTACTCTCATACATTGCTCATTATTTTTTGTATCGTATATTCCATATATGTTCATTTGTGTCCTCCCTAGATTTTTACTTTTTCTGGATTTAATTTTAATTTTGGTGCTTCAATCTGTTCTTTTACTAAACCTAACTCTTGTCTATTAAAACACTCTTTACTATGTGTTATCATATCTTCATACATTATAAAATTTTTATATTCTTTTACTAGTATGTATTCGTGATTGTTTTTACTTATTATTTTTGATATTTTCATTTGTTTATCCTTTCAAATATTTATATATTACTCTTTCTACATAAGCTAATGCTTCATAATTGCTTATGTATCTTCCATCGTGTCTGTGTCTTACTGTACTTCTTATTATCTTTATTTCTTGATTATATTGTCTTTTATACATTGTTGCTAATTGATTCTTGCTTAATCCTTGCTTCCATTTTTGAATTATCTCTTTATCTTGCATACTACACCTCTTTAGATTCTCTTTAGATGTAGTATGCTCTTTTATTTATTTAATAATTCTTTTGCTTTATTTTCAAAATATTGTTTTATACAGTTATCACAAGTTTTTCCATTGTCTCCTGCATAATATTTGCATTTAGTTGTTATATCTAAATACTCGCATAAGTCACTATCACTTGTTGCTATATGATTTGCCATTAAATCTATTTGTTTGTCTTGTTCTTCTAACATAGATAATACTGTTTTAAATTGTTCTACTCTATTTTTATACAGTTCAAGTTCTTCATCATAATAATCACATTCTGTTGCTTCTATAAATTTAATTTGTTCTTCAAAGTATTTTATATGTTTCTTAAAATATTCTATTGCTTTTTCTTGTTCTTTTGTCATATGCTAGTCCTCCTCGCTTATATCTTCTAACTATTTTAAATATTCTAATATTGCTTCTACATCTTCCGTTGCAATACTTACATAATCAGCTTTATACTCTTTAATATCTTCATATTTGTTTTCTATTCTTTTTATTAATTTTATTATTTCATCCATCCTAATTCCTCTACTTTCTTATTTATTGCTTGTAGTTCTTGAATGTCAAACTCTTCGCTTTCCATTTCTGCTCCAACCTCTATTGTTTTATGTTTTAAGTTAAAGTCAATATCTTTTCTAAAATTTTTATAAATTATCCAATATTCATTTGCTTTTGTCCTTACATATCCTAATTCTTCAAACATCTCATCAGCACACATTTTATTTTCTCCCTTCTAGTAGTTCTTCTAACTCTAATATTCTTTCATTAATTGCTTTTATTCTGTCTATGTCTTTTACTTTATTACAAGTTTTTAACATGTTTTTATATTCTTCTATCTTGTCTTTTACTTTTTGAACTGAAATATTATCTAATAAATCATTTATTCTGTTATTCAATTCGTAATTATCAGCTTTTAATTCTTCATTCTCTTTTAATACTCTTTTATAATCACTTTCATTTTCATCTGATTCTGTCAACATTGCACTATATTCTTTTTCTAATTTATCTGCTCTTGCTTTTTCTTTTAAATAATTATCTACTATATTTTTAATGCTTTGTATTTCTTTTTTATAATATTGTATATCTTCATCATTGTCATTTTTTACTTTCATTTGACTGTATATTGCATTAATACAATCTTCATCTCCTTTTATTATTCCTTCTAATATTTTCATATCTTCTTTTATACTATCTTCTTTCACTTAAAACACCTCGATTTCTTCTGCTTTTTCTATACTAACTGTTTCACAAACTTTTAAATTAAAAAATGTAAACTCTTCTGTTTTATAATCTATCTTTAAATCTACTTCACACATTGTTTGTTTTAAGCAGTCAAATATCCATAAAGGTAATTTGAGGTATTTAGGGTAATTATGATATTTTGAAATATAATCATGTATTCTATTATTAACAATACACTGTAGTTCCAAATATTCAATACTATCTTTAGTTGTTCTTTTATTTATTTTTTCTTCCACTATGTATCACTCCTCTCCAGCTCTGTTAAAATTCTATCAATAGCATAGCAATAAGGATAATTTCTATTGCCCATGCCTTTTAAAATATTTGACCAGTCTTTTAATATTTTTTTGTTATATTCTAAATCATCATTGTATTGTTTATGTTCTATATAATACTTATACCAATATTCGCTTTTTTCTGTTGAAGTCATAGTTTTATCTAATATTTCAGTTATAGCTTCTTTTAATTTTCTATTTTCATTATCTAGTTCGTGATTTGTTGTCATAACCCAACAATTTTGTAAAGTATTTTTTGTTTCTTTAGATATTTCCTCTTTACTCATATCTTATTTACTCCTTTACCTCGTACTTTTTATTTTTAAAATAAATATTCATATCTTTTATAAAAATATCGTATAAATGTTGCTTTGTTTTATTACTTAAATCTATATCATCTAATTCTGCTATAAATTCAAGAAAAGCATCTACAAATACATCTTTTTTATCATCTTTTATTCCTTCTTCACACAAATCATGAAACATTTTGCTATCAGCTTTTAACATATCTATTCTCCTTCTAATAACTCTGGATTATCGTATATATTTCCAATTACTTCTGTTATTCTTGTATTAATTAGTTTTGGTGCTAATCTTGTTGAACTTCCCCAGTGCATTCCTGCATAAAAACAACCTTTATCAAATATCACTTTTTCAATATGTTGTCCCATGCTATCTCTGTATTTAACAATATCTCCCTCATATATTTCTTTTCCGTTTTTATCGTGTAGTCCTGTGAATTGCCCTACTGTATCTAATAATATTGGTTCTTTTTCTGCATATCTTATATTTTCACAAATCAAATACAATCCCTTTTCTCTATATAAATAACCATGTATCCATTTTTTTGTATTTATTTGCTGACCTCTAAATTTTATCTCTCTATTCATCTTTTCCTCCTACTTTTAAATTATCGTTTGCTATTTCTCTTTCTATAAATTTTTCTATTTCCTCTCTATTACATCTACAAAGACTCAAACAATAATTACTCCTTATTTTTTTATCTTTAGATTCACTTGAACAACTATATTTATGCCTTCTATAAACAGCTTTTCCATTACTTATTGTTAATTCCATATAAGGATGTTCTATATAATAATCATTAATTATAGATGACTTATAATATTCTTTTTTAGGTTTGCAATTTTGCATTTTTTCACATA
>CDZR01022396.1_pt1 | contig 23865 bp, 18 predicted proteins | sample 554781 | NCBI WGS metagenome assembly CDZR01 (sample SAMEA3182065, study PRJEB8094) | gut metagenome | biome: human; feature: gut; material: Stool; isolation source: human stools | place: Canada | collected 2013-01-28
ACGGGAGCAGACTTTAAATCTGCAACTGCTGATGACAACAAGAAGTTGTTCATTGAAACCTATGGCTGCCAGATGAACGTGGCGGACAGTGAAGTGATTGCCTCTGTGATGCAGATGGCGGGATACTCAACGGCAGATACGTTGGAAGAAGCGGATGCCGTGTTTATGAACACCTGCTCCATTCGCGACAATGCCGAACAGAAAATCCTGAATCGTTTAGAGTTCTTCCATTCACTTAAAAAGAAAAAACGAAATCTGATTGTGGGAGTATTGGGATGTATGGCCGAGCGGGTAAAGGATGATTTGATAACGAATCATCACGTCGACTTGGTGGTAGGGCCTGATGCTTATCTCACTCTTCCTGATCTGGTTGCAGCTGTAGAGGCAGGCGAGAAAGCTATCAATGTGGAGCTTTCTACTACCGAAACTTACCGAGATGTGATCCCTTCGCGTATTTGTGGAAACCACATTTCCGGATTTGTATCCATCATGCGCGGATGTAATAACTTCTGTACGTATTGTATCGTTCCCTATACCCGTGGGCGGGAGCGTAGTCGTGATGTGGAAAGCATCCTTAACGAAGTGTCCGACCTCGTGGTTAAAGGCTATAAGGAAGTTACTCTGTTGGGACAAAACGTAAATTCCTACCGTTTTGAGAAACCGGATGGGGAGGTTGTTACTTTCCCTATGCTGCTCCGTACTGTAGCCGAGGCTGCGCCAGGGGTACGTGTCCGTTTCACTACTTCGCACCCTAAAGATATGAGTGACGAAACGCTGGAAGTCATTGCACAAGTCCCTAATGTATGTAAGCATATCCATCTGCCTGTACAAAGTGGAAGCTCTCGTATTCTGAAATTGATGAATCGTAAATATACCCGTGAGTGGTATTTGGGACGTGTGGATGCTATTCGTCGTATCATCCCCGATTGTGGTCTGTCTACAGATATATTTTCCGGTTTCCATTCCGAAACGGAGGAAGATCACCTGCTTTCCCTTTCCTTGATGGAAATATGTGGTTACGATTCGGCTTTCATGTTTAAATATTCCGAGCGTCCGGGTACGTATGCTTCCAAGCATCTGCCGGATGATGTATCTGAAGAGGTGAAGATACGTCGGCTGAATGAGATTATCGCTTTGCAGAATCGTCTGTCTGCCGAGTCTAACGCCCGTTGCATCGGCAAGACGTATGAAGTGTTGGTGGAAGGTGTTTCCAAACGTTCCCGTGAGCAGCTTGTAGGACGTACGGAGCAAAATCGGGTGGTAGTATTCGACCGGGGTACACATCGCGTGGGTGATTTTGTAATGGTGAAGATTACCGAAGCCAGTTCCGCAACGCTGAAGGGGGAAGAAGTCTGACCTCAAACATACATAAGATTTTAGTATACTTTTACTTGCACGCTTGCACTCATGCTCTGTACCTCCCTGTTCATCGGTGTTAGAGTGTGGTGTAGGTAGATAAAAACGGCGTGTAGGTAAAGTTACTTACACCTGCCTGTTTTTGTCCATTCCAAATAGGGATTGTAAATGTCAATCCCTTATGTTCATTAAGAAAACTAATCATCTGTATTTTGTTGATAACCATTATTTTAGTAGTGACCACGGATGTGGGTATCGTGCTTTACAACTGTGAAGCACGTGCTTCATAGTAGTGACGCTGCTGAATCACATCTGTAGGCATCACAAAATGGAGCATTTAGGGAGAAACAATCATAGGAGGAAAATATATTATCCTATGGTAATTATCATGTGAAGTGTGTATATTCAAGTGGCATGATAGGCTTTGGTATGGCTTTGATAAAACTTACTTATATAGCAGCCTGAAATAGTTTCACTTGTTTTGTTCGCGATAGCATCGGGGAGTCTGTCCGCAGATGTTAAAAAAAGTATTGTTGAAACGGCTGATTGAATTGAATCCGCATTCAAAGGCTATCTGCGTTATGCTCATGTCTGTCAGAATAAGTTTGCGTTTGACTTGGCCTATCCGTTCCTCTGCTACATAACGACTTAACGTGCAACCAAAGGCCTTCTTGAAAATAGCATTGGCGTAATCGGGGTGAAGCCCCACAGCCCGTCCAATATCGGAAATTTTTATTGGGCGGTTATGGTTGTGGGCAATATAGACTACAATCCTTTCCAAAATCGACGCGTCGGCAGGGTTAAGTATGGCAGTGGGCTTGGCTTCGGATACAGACATATTTTTTGTTAACCGCAATATTCGGGCTTGAATCTCAAGGCTTACCGCCTCCTGATTTTGCTTGCTTGCCATATCAGAAACCCACCTCTCAAACATTGGCTTGTCGAGTCTGCACTCTGACTCGACGGTCTCGACTACAACTTCCCCTCCGAGAATTCTATTGACAATGGTTGAAGGCAATCTCCAGCCTAAAAAGAGGTTAAACGGTATAGTGACCACAAAATAGGGTGCGTCAGATTCACTTTTAATGATCTTGTGGGGTATAAGCCCCCAAAACAGCGTAATTTTGCGAGGTGGAACCGTCACTTTTCCTGTAGGGAAGAAATAGGTAATACCCCCTTCGGGAATATAATTAAGCTCAATCTCGTTATGACGATCGATTTTCGGCATAAGCTGCGGACGCCAGATCTCACACGTCAGGCCGTAGGGCTTAAACTCGTCACGTTTTTCATCGAAAGTCTTCAATTTCTCGGAATCTGACATGTTTTTACGAATTTATGGGTGGTTTAAATTGAATTTCGAGCGTAAATTTGCAGAATAAATCTTAAATTAGCAAACTATCATGAAAAGATTAGTATTACTTGCCATTTTGATCTTAGGCCTGATCGGGACACAGATTCAGGCTACTGACATTATAAAACCGCGTGTGCTCGTTAGTACTGACATCGGGGGAACGGATCCTGACGACAATCAGTCAATGGCTCATCTGCTGATGTATACTGATTGTCTTGACCTTGAAGGAATTGTCTCTTCTCCTTCTTACGGTTCGGGAAACCGGGAAGAAATTCTCCGCATGATCGACCTCTACGAGAAAGACCTTCCCAAACTGTCCGAACATATTAAGGGGCTGATGTCTCCCGCAGAACTTCGCGCCATAACCAAGCAAGGGCGTAAGGGAGCGGCTCCTTATCGGGGATTCCTTACTCCCACCGAAGGTTCCCGGTGGATAGTGCAATGTGCGCGTCGGCAGGATGAACGCCCGCTGTGGATATCTGTGTGGGGCGGACTTGACGACGTGGCTCAAGCCCTTCACGATGCGCCTGACATTGTTGACAAAATCCGTGTCTACTGGATTGGAGGTCCTAACAAAAAGTGGAGTACTAACAGTTATGCCTATATAGTCGAGAATTTTCCCAACTTGTGGATGATTGAAGACAACGCTTCTTATCGGGGTTTTATCACCCAAAATAAAGTGAAAGATAAATACAATGCCGGATATTATGATGCTTACATCAAAGGTGCAGGGCATCTTGGCGCAGACTTTATCAATTATTACAAGGGCATCCCCAAGATGGGCGACACACCGGCACTTCTTTATGTGATGGACGGCAATCCCGATGATCCTGAGGGCGAGTCATGGGGAGGCAGCTTCGAACCAACCGCACGCAGTTCGCGACCGGTCTTCCACCGGCTTACCACGGCTGCGGACACCGTACCCATCTATTCGATTATCGAGTTTCATGTCAAAGGTCCCGACCGTCCCGATATTCCAGCGGACTCGGCCTGCTTCACCCTTACTATAGGGCGGCAGGAGTGGGACGGATTCCACCTCGGAGGTGGTGATTATGCCGTGCGTCATTCTACGTATTACCTCGGCACGCTCCCCTATACCATTACTTCCGATATACCCGGTTTTCCTGCGCTGGAAGGTGCCATAACCATTGAAAACCTGTGGCCGGGCCGGGAGTCTGCCACCGACTGCAAGGTGGGTCCCAACTGGTACACTGACAAGAGTGACCCTGCATTGTTCTGGCGGAACCTTCAGGGGGCTGAGACTGTCTACAAGTGGCGTCAGGCAGTTATGGAAGACTGGGGAAAACGGTTGCAATATCTGAAGGATTAACCGATTTTTTTATACAACGGAGAAACTTATGAGAAGGTGCGGATGTCTTTCCGGCCATGTCTGTTTCTTCATTTTTATGAATTTAGAAACTTATAAATAGTTAATAATCAGTTCCCTGTAATGGCTACACCCTTTCTCCCGGATGGCTACACCCTTTTATGCTTAGGGCTACACCATCCGGGTGAAAGGGTGTAGCCATTTTGCAATCCGGTTGACGGGGTTAAAGTTATATTCTTTGTATTGAAGTAAACTATTACCAAACTATTCTTACATTTTGATATAAAATTCTATCTTTGCGCTACAACTTATAGTAATATGGCGGATACAATGAAAAACAATATAGCTTTAATAATTCTTTTGATTGCTTTTTTATCGGTGGCCTGCAATGAGCGGCAGAGTAATAACAGACAGCTTACACTGGATTTTCCATTTGGTAAGCTGCTGCATATTATTCTTTTCGGAATAAAGCATGATGAAGGAACCATTTGTGAAACAATCATCAATAGGCGTTTCATCTTTTTGATAGAAACATACTCTACCTTTTCTACCGCAGGCAGGTCATTTTCAAGAATGGTAGTAATGACTTGTTGCAGGCGTAGAGGATAGGAAGCCGGAGCTTCTTTATAGAAAGGGTAATAGCCATGTCGCAAACTATGGAAAAGTCAATTTGTAATAAAGAGGAACCGGTGAATACAATGTGTGAAGTTCGGGGTATCTCCATAGATATCTCCTGAACCTTATTATAAAAAAACACGAATCTCTCGATCCGTGCTCTTTAACTAATGGTTAACTTTAATTTCTGTATTTTTACTTTGCAATTGCCAATAGATTAGTTGTGAAGTCCATCTGTTTGTGGTCAACCAGAGTCCAATCTGATTTATTATCTTGCTTGTAGGCTTTGTAAGCCGTCGGCATATTTGCATCATTCAGTTCGTATACACTTTTCTGAATTGCTTCGTCAAAAGCTTTGTGAGATTCGTTCCAGCGACCATAGTTCATTATTATTTCATTATCGCTGTACTGGTAAGTCATTTTGAAATAGGGTACCCATTCATCTTTTGCACCATCCCATTTGGAAGCCTCTTTGCTGATCAAACGGTTCTGATCATCGTATGAAAAGGTGTACTGCATGTGGCGTTGGAGGTAAGAGCCATCTTTTTTGAAGATAGTTTTTGATGCTACCAATTCGCCGTTCATCACCTGATTTGTTATGAAACCATCCTGAGCTTTCACTTCGGAGTTAAGAACACTTGCTATCATAATAGCTACCAATGCGACTGCTTTAAATAAACTTGTAGTTTTCATAATCTTTATTTTTTAATTGTTACTATTTCTATTTGGCTTTCGCTCTTATCTGTTAGACGGAACTACTTGCTGAAAAGTGGCAGTTAATCTTTATTTTTTTGCTGACCGCTTTCGCTTAATAGAAGTCAATTCCTGTGCCAAAGTGATAATGCGTTGATAATCAGTGGCTGTTTAAGAGTGCAACCTGTTCATTATCGGACAACTGTCCGCTCATTATCGAACAGTGATCAGAAATAAATCGAAATATTTATTCTTTTTAAAACATGAGTTTAAAACATATAGCATGTAACCAATAACTCTTTATTGGTTACATGCTATATGCTATGAAGGATTTCTATTTGATTACTCCCCGCTCTTTTTCACTATGATTTTCGCTGCATATTGTGTAGCGACATTTTTGCGGAAATCCATGAAGTCTGTATTATCTTCTTTGGGATAATTTCCTTGATGGAACAATAGCCGGTGCACAATAAGAATATTTCCACCTTCTTCTAAGGTGATGGAAGAATGAAATTTGCCGAATTTAGTTTCCATATCTGTAGTTTTAGGTAGTGATTCTATTTCGTATCCTTCCGGTAACCGGATGTTGAGGCTGTCTATATCAAGATAACCGTAATTGATTTGAATATCTTGAGTACGCTCACCTTGGTTGCTTGGGCTATAGAAGCCTTTATGGAATATGTTGACGGGGATGAACAGACGCTTTCCGGTTTTATTTCCATACTGGCTGCTTTCGATGGTGTAATGAATATCCAGTTGAGGCTCTTTTTGTTTGGTCTCTTTGAAGCGAATATTATCTACTTTAGCTTGTACAAGACTGATGTCTGAGCGTAGCCAGTCTTTCTGCCGGGCAGGTTCTATGTTTATGATATCTGCTTTATCTTCATATTGAAACAGGCGTGAACTTTGTTTTACTTCGATTTTGGCGCTTCCATCCGGTTGAAGGGAGATGAGAGCGTCGTTGACTTGGGTGCTCAAGGAATCGGCATAGGTCGGTAGTCGGTAAAGTGTTCCGCCATCAGGGCCGATAAGTAAAGCATCATGTCCGGCTATGGAGTGATGTACATAACCCAAGGGCAGAGTAGGGTTAGTGCATTCGATCCAAAGTGTATCGTTAGGTAACGGCACTTGCAGGATGACGTGGTTATTCTGGTTGGCACTGGCAAAATCGGCTAACAGGCGTCTGTTTGTAGTACTGATTACAGTATAGGTAGATGGAATTCCTAACTCTGTAAGCATGGCACGCATATAGTTGGATAGTCCTTTACAATCACCGAATCCGGTACGGTGTACATCGGCAGCGGCAATGGGCTGTAGGCCACCGATACCGAGTTGTATGCTGACATAACGTGTAGTGGATGCAAGATACTGGTATACTGCGGCTATTTTCTCATAAGGGGTATTGCAGTTTGCTGTCCGCCTTTGCAGTTCTTCTTTTAGTGCCGGGGGAATCTGATCTCTGCCGCTTAGTAACTGATATTGCCATGCACCGTATGTTTGCCAGTTATCCATACTTCCTTTAGTTCCTTCAAAAGAGAAATTCCGGGGAGTGAAATAGATGCGTGGCAATAGTTCGGAGAGGGCAGGGCTGTAAGGCTCTTTCTGAATGGCGGGTAGGGACTGAACTTTAACTTCTGTCAGCCAGTTTCCGTCCGCCGTTTGCTTTTGGCTGACCTCTGCCTGCATATTGATTGTACGGTAACGACAGGGATTATCGGCCGGAGTGAGAATGCGATAACTTGCTTGTGCGACGGACTGGTTATAATTCTTTTGTGGTAGGAAACTGGGATAGCCGATGAGACCGTCGCTATTCTTTATTTCCCATTCATAGGTGATGGTTATAGGGTATCGCGATGGAGTGTATTCAAAGAAATAATAATAATCGTCGCTAACAAGTTCATCCGAGTATTCGGTTACTTTCAGCTCGCTCTTTTTTATCTTACGGATGACGTTGCCGGAGGCATCGCGGACTTCTCCGGAGAATTTCTTTAAAGAGGAAAAGCGGTCGCACATACAGACAAAAGAGGCATCCCCTTTCCCTTTTTCATCCAGTATTTGTATTACGCGTTTCTCTTTCTGAATGGCATCGGTAGGAGAGGTACATACAATATCCGTTACGGCATCCTGTATGATGGAATAAGCATTGGCATGTAAATCTGTTTGGGCGTGCAGACCACTGGAACAAACGGTGGCTTGTAACAGAAATCCGATCAAGAACTTGTTTGTTTTCATAAATCTCTCTATTAGAGTTTCTTTAAAACCATTATTTCATTATTCTTCTTTACTATTATTTCCCATAATTGCTGCAGTTCGGGATAATCGGTATTCAGGAATAATAGCTTTTGCAACCTGAAAAGGTATCTGAGAGTGACCTGATTGTTTTGCTGGGTGATGGTATACCGGCAGAATACTTTCTCATCACCTGTTTGCACCCTTAGACCTTCCGGCTTCTCATCTACTACATATCCCTCTGGGATAGTCAGATTAGCGGTCAGTGACAGATGGTCCGTATAAGGAAATTCTACAGGGAGCTTTCTTTCTGATTGTTTGAAAGGGGATTCGGAAACATGCAGGAATACAAGCGGATTGACGTAAATAAACTGGTCGTTAACTGTAGATTGTTTTTCGAATTCCATTACTTCACGTACTTGTGGTGAGAAGCCGTTTCTTCCTTCTATCCGGAGTGACTTGACCTGGATGTTTTCTTCGGAAGCCAGCTTGTTGACAAAGTCGGTGCTGTCCTTTGCCGTGCGGAACTTATTCCGTAAGCGGGAAGCATACTGACCTGCATAAAGTGTTTCGCGTGTACCAGAAATGGTACCTTCAGGAGAAATGCTGGCAATAACGGCGGATCTCAACTGGTTTGTTCCGAGAGCTTCCAGATTAACCCATTGACTGTGGTTACCCGGAATGATGACCCGGGCGCGGTTGGTCATAAGTAGAGGAGGCAGTACATTGAGGTAGCCGTCTTCTACTGAACTGTCCAGATAAACCAAGGTGGTGTCTGTGTGGGCAATACCTACGATGAAAGTATTTAGTTTCTGAAGGCTGGGGTGGGTCAGGGGGAGTATGCCCATATTCCGCCGGCTCATTACTACCGGATAGGCAGGTATTCCGGCATCTGTCAACATACTGATGAGGATGAAGTTTAAATCAGCATTGCTTCCTGTACCCTCTTTCAGTATTTGCTTTGGGGCTTTACCGTATAAGTTGTATTTCTCATTCCATTTCACCTTATTTTTGAGTAGAGTGTAGATGGCACATATCTTTTCTTCTGTTCCTTTCATCTGTTCAAGATGTAGTGCATTCATCTCTTCTTTAAGAGGATTGCTCATTTTCAGTCTGCCACCGAATTCATTGTCTTTGAGCAATGCTTCATCAATTTGTTCCCAGCTTTTTGTGAACGATTGATAGAGAGAGCCGGGAAAATCAATTCCCAGTAGTTCTAAATTTACCTGTGTACAGTAGTCATCTGCACACCACACGTAACTGTCGTCTTTCAAGGCGGGTAGTTGAGTTCCCCGAAAATTCATGTGTGATCCGGTGCATTGGAAGAACTGTCCCCCGATAGAGAGACTGAGAGAAGTGGATTCGCTTTTTGTCTCCAGGCTCTCCATGCCGCGCATGTCTGTATTGAACTTGAAATATTCGGGAATGATTATATCGTATTCAGCATATAAAGTAGGAATGTCACTTTGTGCTTTCCAGCTGTCGATGGTGAAGAAGAAGTCTGATTCTAACCGGTATTCATATTCTATCAAAGTCCCTGCTTTTACTTGCGGGATGGAGAATTTCAGAGTCATCTGGTTTTCGTTAAGGCGCTCTTTGAATACCATATCTTTTTTCATTTTGGTACGTACCATTTTCCCGTTTTCCATATTATAAGCGCTGGCATCCAAACCGATGATATTTTCTTTCATGGTGTTGTTGGCCAATTCATAGTAGGGAATCGTAACATTGGCGTAAGATGTACCTTCCGGTTTGAGTACTTTGATTTTTACTTTATACTCAGAAACGAGGCGGAAGCTTTCAAGCCCCCATTTGTAGCTGACATTGGTCAGTTTACATAGAATAACGGCGGTGGCATTAGAGTCGGGCGCATAGGTAGTCATGGTCAACTCTTCCATGGTAGGTTTTCCAAACTTTAGATTGGGAATAATTGTTTGCTCGTCGGCAAATAGTTGGAGACAGCAAAGATAGCATAGTAAAGTCAATAAAGCGTTTTTCATATAGTTTTGAATTGAGTGTTGTTGTTTCCGCAAATATATGTTTTTTTCATTTAAAACAAGCGTTTATTCCTCTCTTTTATTAAAACTCCTTAAAGAAAGCCCGTAGCGTCACTTTTTATTTGTTATTTTGCACCAAATTCGGGTATAGTGTGGTCTGATTGATTCGGACTGCACTTCATTATTGCATAATGTTCAATGAATAAACTCACCATAAAAGTCTGTCCGGTATGCGGTAGTGCACATATAGAGCGTGCTATGACTTGCATAGACCATTATGCTTCCAGCGAAGCATTCTATCTGTGTCGTTGTCAGGATTGTAGCTTTCTCTTTACGCAGGATTTTCCTGTGGAAGCCGAGATAGGCAGATATTATGAAACTCCCGATTACATTTCCCATTCCGATACGAAAAAAGGCCTTATGAACAGGGTGTACCACTGGGTGCGTAGCTATATGCTGGGCCGTAAGGCGCGCTTGGTGGTTCGCGAAGCACATCGTAAGGAAGGACGTCTGCTGGATATCGGTACGGGAACAGGATATTTTGCCGATGCTATGCAGAAGCGAGGCTGGCAGGTGGAGGCAGTGGAAAGGAATGCGCAGGCACGCGTATTTGCTAAGGAACACTTCAATCTGGATATAAAGCCTGATACCGCATTGCAGGATTTTGCTCCCGGCAGCTTTGATGTCATTACTTTGTGGCACGTTATGGAGCATTTGGAACATTTGAATGAGACGTGGGATACATTGAATAAACTCCTGACGGAAAAGGGTGTACTGATTATTGCAGTGCCTAACTGTTCTTCTTATGATGCTAAGAAGTATGGTGCACATTGGGCTGCTTATGATGTTCCGCGCCATTTGTGGCATTTTACGCCGGGTACCATTCAGAAGTTGGGTGCCAAGCATGAGTTTATATTGGCTGCACGCTATCCGATGCCATTTGATGCATTCTATGTATCGATGTTGAGTGAAAAGTATATGGGACGTTCTCTGTCTTTCTTCCGGGGCATGCTTAGTGGTACGCTGGCATGGTTCAGTGCATTGGGAAGCAAGGAACGGAGCAGTTCGATGATTTATGTATTCAGAAAGAAACAGAAGTAGGGGGATAAGATAAAAGGTGATAGGGTGGTAAAGTGATAGAGTGATAAGAAGGTGATAAAGGAAGAAATGAAGGTATGAAGACGAAAAGCAAAAATAATTCCGTATCCTATTTTGATATGCAGTTCATTACCTCCAGTATCAGTACTACGTTGGTATTGCTGTTGTTGGGGTTGGTGGTGTTTTTCGTGCTGACTGCCCATAATCTGTCTGTGTATGTGAAGGAGAATATCAATTTCTCTATTATCATTAGTGATGATATGAAGGAGGCAGATATTCTGAAGTTACAAAAGAGGCTGGATAAGGAAGTGTTTGTACGGTCTACGGAGTATATTTCGAAGAAGCAGGCGCTTCGCGAGCAGATTGAAGCAATGGGAACAGACCCGCAAGATTTTCTGGGTTATAATCCGCTTCATGCATCTATCGAAGTGAAGTTGCACTCTGATTATGCGAATACCGACAGTATAGCTAAAATAGAGAAACAGATAAAGAAGAATACCAATGTACAGGAAGTGCGTTACCAGGAAGATCTGATAAACATGGTCAATGAGAATATCCGCAACATAAGCCTGATGTTACTGGGGTTGGCGGTATTATTGGCGTTCATATCCTTTGCATTGATTAATAATACCATCCGGTTGACAATCTATTCCAAGCGCTTTCTCATTCATACAATGAAATTGGTAGGGGCGAGTTGGAGTTTTATACGCCGTCCGTTCCTGTGGCGTAACTTTTGGATAGGTGTATTGGCTGCTGTCATTGCCGATGGGATTTTGTGGGGTGCTGCCTACTGGTTGGTGGTGTATGAGCCAGATTTGATCAGTGTTATTACGCCTAATGTTATGATGCTGGTTTCCGTATCGGTGCTTGTGTTCGGGGTGTGCATTACGTGGTTCTGTGCATACCTGTCCATTAATAAGTTCCTGCGGATGAAGGCAAGTACACTGTATTACATATAAGTATAATTGCTTCAATCGGAACTATACATGAATGGAAAAATAAGAAATGTTTTGAATGAAGTTAAACCGTAAATAATTAAATCATAAATAAAGAGATGAGTAAACAGAAATTTGCTTTCGATAAAACCAATTTTATCCTGCTTGCAGTTGCAATGGCGGTAGTGATTATCGGCTTTATCCTGATGACCGGTCCGGTGTCTACACCGACGCACTTTGAACCGGATATTTTTAGTGCAAGACGTATTAAAGTTGCTCCGGTGGTTTGCCTTGCGGGCTTCTTACTTATGATATATGCAGTGTTGCGTAAACCGCGTGACAAGCAAACGGATAATGAAGGAATGAAAGAATGAAATGCTATGTGTGGGAGGATGTGCCTTCTATCATAAATTATAAATCATAAATAAACTACATGGAATGGTTTGAGGCGCTCATCCTTGGGATAATCCAGGGTTTGACAGAGTATTTGCCGGTAAGTAGTAGCGGACATTTGGCTATCGGTTCGGCATTATTTGGTATTGAAGGGGAAGAAAATCTGGCATTTACGGTAGTAGTACATGTGGCTACGGTGTTCAGTACGTTGGTAGTTCTGTGGAAAGAGATAGAATGGATTTTCAAGGGGCTGTTCAAGTGGCAGATGAATGAAGAGACACGCTATGTAATTAATATCCTGATTTCTATGGTGCCCATCGGTATTGTAGGTGTATTTTTTAAAGATGAGGTGGAAACGGTCTTTGGTTCAGGTTTACTGATCGTAGGCTGTATGTTGCTGGTGACGGCTGCTTTATTGTCTTTCTCTTATTATTATAAGCCGAAGCAGAAAGAGAATATTTCTATGAAAGATGCATTCATTATCGGTTTGGCTCAGGCTTGTGCTGTACTTCCCGGACTTTCACGTTCCGGAACTACAATTGCTACAGGGTTATTGCTGGGCGATAATAAGGCAAAGTTGGCTCAGTTCTCGTTTCTGATGGTGATGCCACCGATATTGGGTGAAGGCCTGCTAGATGGTATGAAGTTGATGAAAGGCGAAGATATTGCCGGAAGTATTTCAACGTTGTCATTGTTGATAGGCTTCATTGCGGCTTTTGTATCGGGTTGTTTGGCTTGTAAGTGGATGATTAATATTGTGAAAAAGGGGAAACTGATATACTTCGCGGTTTATTGTGCGATTGCCGGTATTGTGACCCTTGTAATTTCACAAATGCAAGGATAGCAGATGAAGTTTAAAGAAGGAGAAGTACTCTATTTCAATAAACCGTTGGGATGGACTTCGTTTAAAGTTGTGGGACATGCGCGTTACCACATCTGCCGACGGATGAAAGTGAAGAAATTGAAAGTAGGCCATGCCGGTACACTCGATCCTTTGGCTACAGGGGTGATGATTGTCTGCACAGGTAAGGCTACGAAGCGAATTGAAGAGTTTCAGTACCATACGAAGGAATATGTTGCCACCATTCAGTTGGGCGCCACCACTCCTTCCTACGATCTGGAACACGAGATAGATGCCACTTACCCTACGGAGCATATTACGCGGGAGTTGGTGGAAGAGACGTTGAAGACATTTATCGGTGAGATACAACAGGTGCCTCCCGCCTTTTCAGCCTGTATGGTGAATGGCAAACGTGCTTATGATCTGGCACGTAAAGGTGAAGAGGTAGAGTTGAAGCCGAAGTTGTTGGTGATTGACGAGATAGAGTTGCTGGAATGTAACTTGCCGGAGATTAAAGTCCGCGTGGTGTGCAGCAAAGGTACGTATATCCGTGCCTTGGCACGTGACATCGGTGAAGCGCTGAATAGCGGTGCTCATCTTACGGCTTTGGAACGTACTCGCGTAGGCGATGTCCGATTGGAAGATTGCCTTGACCCGATGAATTTTAAAGAGTGGATAGATGCTCAGGAGATAGAAATTGAAGAATAACTTAAAGAAAGAATAGATATGAAACTGTCGCAATTTAAATTTAAGCTTCCGGAAGAGAAGATTGCTTTGCACCCTACAAAGTATAGAGATGAATCGCGCCTTATGGTGCTTCACAGAAAGACAGGTGAGATTGAGCACAAGGAATTCAAAGATGTTCTGAACTACTTTGATGACAAAGATGTGTTCATCTTCAATGATACGAAAGTATTCCCTGCCCGTCTGTATGGTAATAAGGAAAAGACCGGTGCCCGTATCGAGGTATTCCTTCTTCGCGAGCTGAACGAAGAACTCCGTTTGTGGGATGTATTGGTAGACCCTGCCCGTAAGATACGTATCGGCAATAAGCTGTATTTCGGTGACGACGATTCTATGGTGGCTGAAGTTATTGACAATACGACTTCTCGCGGTCGTACGCTCCGTTTCCTTTATGACGGTCCGCACGATGAGTTTAAGAAAGCTTTGTACGCATTGGGCGAAACCCCACTGCCGCATAGCATTATCAATCGTCCTGTAGAACCGGATGATTCAGAACGTTTCCAGTCTATCTTTGCTCGCAATGAAGGTGCGGTAACGGCTCCTACTGCCAGTCTGCACTTCAGCCGTGAACTGATGAAGCGCTTGGAAATCAAGGGTATCGATTTTGCTTATATTACTCTTCATGCTGGTTTGGGTAATTTTCGCGACATTGATGTGGAAGACCTCACGAAGCATAAGACGGACTCTGAACAAATGGTTGTGAACGAAGAAGCCGTCAGCATTGTGAACCGTGCCAAGGATATGAACAGACAGGTTTGTGCCGTGGGTACTACCGTGATGCGTGCTATCGAGAGCACCGTAAGTACAGACGGACATCTGAAACCGTACGAAGGCTGGACGAACAAGTTCATCTTCCCTCCTTACGACTTTACAGTGGCAAATGCGATGATTTCCAATTTCCACATGCCGCTTTCTACTTTGTTGATGATTGTTGCTGCTTTCGGTGGATACGATCAGGTAATGGAGGCGTATAATGTGGCTCTGAAGGAAGGTTACCGTTTCGGTACGTATGGCGATGCGATGTTGATTACGGATAAGTAATGTACGTCTATTTCAGTTTAGGGACTAACTTAGGCAATAAGGAGCAGAATCTCCGTCTTGCCGTGCAATATATTGAGAAGCGGATAGGGAAAGTGATTTCCCTGTCCGCTTTTTATGCTACTGCTCCGTGGGGGTTCTCCTCGGACAATGCTTTCCTGAATGCTGCTGTCTGTATAGAAACTATGCTTTCTCCCTTAGAGGTACTTTCTGAGTCGCAGTCCATTGAGCGGGAGATGGGACGTATTCATAAATCTGTAAATGGTGTGTATAGTGACCGTGTGATAGATGTCGACTTGTTGTTGTATGATGATCTTATTCTGGATACCCCTACATTGAAACTTCCCCATCCGTTGATGCAGGAACGTGCTTTTGTGATGGAACCGCTGGCGGAAATTGCCCCTGATGTACTGCATCCTGTGTTAAAAAAGACTATGCAGGAGCTTTATAGGACACTTGTGTCTCAGAAATAGAATACTTGTGTTACAAAAATGAAATACTTGTGTTGTAGGAATAGAATGCTTGTGTTATAAAAACAGTATGAAGAATAAATATCGCAACTTGTTCTTGCTTTTTGGTGTGCTGGCTATCGTTGTCATGCTTTGCACGATGGATATGGATTATTCCGATATATGGGAGAATCTGAAGCGCGTGGGCTTTTGGTTTCCTGTGATCATGCTGTTGTGGTTCTTTGTCTATCTGATAAATACCTGTTCGTGGTATCTGATAATCAGGGATGACCGTAAGTATCGCGTTCCTTTCTGGACGGTCTGCAAACTGTCGATCACCGGTTTTGCCATCAATTATGCCACGCCCGGCGGACTGATGGGAGGCGAACCGTACCGGATTATGGAGCTGACTCCCTATGTGGGTGTAAGTAAGGCTACCTCTTCCGTCATTCTGTACGTGATGATGCATATCTTTTCTCACTTCTGGTTTTGGTTTCTTTCCATATTCTTATATATCTTCCTGTATCCTGTGAATACCTTTATGTCGATATTGCTCACTGCAATAGGAGCATTCTGCCTGCTGGCTATCTATTTCTTTGCCCGTGGATATAAGAATGGAATGACGGTGAAGACTTTCCGGTTTCTGCAGAAGGTACCGTTTGTCAAACGGTGGGCACATCGTTTCATTGTGAAACAAAAAGATACTCTGGAACAGATTGATAGTCAGATAGCCTTGTTGCATAGCCAACATAAGATTACTTTCTACAGTTCGCTGCTGTTGGAGCTTTCGGCACGCATATTCTCCAGCCTTGAAATATACATCATTCTGCGCGTCTTCACCCCGGAAGTGAGTGGATGGGATTGTGTGTTGATATTGGCTTTCTCCTCGCTGTTCAGCAATCTGATATTCTTCTTCCCGATGCAGCTGGGGGCGCGTGAAGGTGGACTGGCCCTGGCTGTAGATGGCTTACATATGTCTCCGGCACTGGGTGTTTATGTGGGACTGATTACCCGGCTGCGTGAACTGTTATGGATCGTTATCGGCATGGTATTGATAAAGGTTGGCAATAGAAAACCGGGTGATCCGCCTTCTTCCGAATGTTAAAGCCTCTTCAGGCATCCCGATCACTTTACCTACAAGTGGGTATTCTGTTTATAGAAGTGTTAATACTTTCCTGATTATATACTATATTCATCGAAAACCTTTATCTTTGCACCCGAAAATGAAATGTGGAAAGATTTGAGTAGCTTGCAACCACAGAAAAAAATGCTAAAACAACATCCTTTTCTGACGGCTCCGTGCTGATGCTTCTACTCACATTTATCTCCATACTTCTTTTAATTTTTAATTTCTAATTTTTAATTTGAAATGGGATATTTATTCACATCCGAATCGGTGTCTGAAGGACACCCCGACAAAGTGGCCGATCAAATATCGGACGCTGTGCTTGACAAACTGTTGGCTTACGACCCCAGTTCGAAAGTAGCTTGCGAAACTCTGGTAACTACCGGACAGGTAGTACTGGCTGGAGAAGTGAAAACCAAAGCGTACGTTGACTTACAACTCATTGCGCGCGAAGTAATTCAGAAAATCGGCTATACAAAAGGCGAGTACATGTTCGAAAGTAACTCGTGCGGTGTATTGTCCGCCATTCATGAGCAAAGTCCCGACATTAACCGTGGCGTAGAGCGTCAGGATCCTATGGAACAGGGTGCAGGCGACCAGGGTATGATGTTTGGTTATGCTACTAACGAGACCGAAAATTACATGCCTCTTTCTCTCGACCTGTCACACCGCATTCTGCAAGTGCTGGCCGACATCCGTCGCGAAGGTAAGGAAATGACTTATCTTCGTCCGGACTCTAAGAGCCAGGTAACCATTGAATACGATGATAACGGCACGCCCGTACGCATCGATACGATTGTAGTTTCTACTCAGCATGATGATTTCATTCAGCCGGCTGACGGCAGCGAGGCTGCCCAGTTGAAAGCGGATGAAGAAATGCTTGCCACAATTCGTCAGGATGTCGTTAATATCCTGATGCCACGTGTCATAGCTTCCATTCATGCAGAGAAAGTTTTGGCATTGTTCAATGATCATATCACTTATCACGTCAATCCTACCGGAAAGTTCGTTATCGGCGGACCTCATGGAGATACCGGTCTGACAGGGCGTAAGATTATTGTAGATACATATGGTGGTAAGGGTGCTCATGGTGGCGGTGCTTTCTCAGGTAAAGACCCCAGTAAGGTAGACCGCAGTGCTGCTTATGCTGCCCGTCACATTGCCAAGAATCTGGTAGCTGCCGGTGTAGCCGACGAGATGCTGGTACAGGTATCTTATGCTATTGGTGTGGCGCGTCCCATCAATATTTACGTCAATACTTATGGACGCGGTCATGTAGCGATGAGTGATGGTGAGATTGCAAAGAAGATTGATGAACTTTTCGATCTTCGTCCGAAAGCCATTGAAGATCGTTTGAAACTCCGTAATCCGATTTATCAGGAAACTGCAGCTTACGGCCATTTGGGACGTGAACCGCAAGTAATTACCAAGCACTTCAAATCTCGTTATGAAGGTGACAAGGATGTAGAAGTAGAACTCTTCACTTGGGAAAAGCTGGATTATGTGGATAAAGTGAAGGCTGCTTTCGGTCTGTAGTATTTTCCTTTCAGTTAGTAATCAGCGTAGCTTTACAAGCTATTTATATAGAAGCCGTCTTTCTCCATTCCGTTTTGCGGGGGAGAGGACGGCTTTTTATTTTCTTGTTACATCTTCTTAATCAGCCATTCCATGACTTTTCCCACTCATTTGTTCGGGAGCTAAACTGGTGTTTACTATGCAAGTTATGGCGAATAGACTTCTCAATAATAATGTAGATGTGCGCTTTTTTAGATTATTCTGTTTAATAATAAAACATTTTCTCTGAATAAAGAGTTATTTATATGGCTACGAAGATATAATTTATTTGTGATTTGTCATTATCTTTGTAGGCTTGGAATAATGCCAACGGTGTTATTAAATAATTGAAGATTCACTTTTGAATTGATTAAGAATGGGCAATATCTTTAAAAAAATATTCTCTTTAACGAGAGATAATGAAAGTAAACCGGATTTCCAGACTTGCTGTACTCTTATGGAGATTTTTGATGAACAGAAAGTAAAGGCTATTGTAAAGCACTGGCTTTTGTCCATTGATGAATATGAGACTATACCGGATGATATCGTTGCATTGAACTTCAATCTGTGGGAAGCTGTTGAAGAAGATGGTGGAAGTTGCTATACACTTGAGTTGACGGGTGCCAAACAGTATGATGCAGAAGATGATGACTGGGCATGCGAAGAGGATTTTGATCCAAGACTAAGAAACTGTGATGCATTGCAACTTTCGAGTGCAATCCCATGGGAGAATATATTGAAAGGACTGGTAAAAGTCTTGAAAGAACTGAAGGTTGAGTTAGGGGAGATAAATCTCTTTCAGGTGGAGCACATAACTGTTGGATTTACGGAAGGGGATCTGGAAGTTATAAAATGAATCCTTCTGCAAATTGCCGTAAATAAACATAATTTTAAGGTAATGCTACTTGGAAAATGAGCTTGGTGTTTGCTTATATTGTTTCACAAAGCAACGGGTGAAGTACTTGGGGTCATTAAATCCCACCCGGTAGGCTATTTCTGATACAATGACATTATTGGTGCTACTCTCTAATATTTTCTTGGCAATCTGTAGCCTGTATAATTGGATGAAACGTACCGGTGGAAGTCCGGTGAGTGATACGAATTTCTTATAAATTACTGTATAACTGATGTTCAGTCTTTCTGTCAGATCCTTTACACCGAATTGAGGATCAGCATAGTTCTTTTCCAGAATATTCATAACTTCGTTCATGAACTGCTGGTCGGGCTGTCCCACTTCCAGCAGGATAGGATTTAAGTCTTGTTCTACGAATTTCTTCTGACGCAAATCCCTGTTCTTCAAGATGGAGTCTATGTGGGCTAATAATACGGATTGTTCGAAAGGCTTGGTGATATATCCGTCTACTCCGTTTTCATAGCTTTCTATCCGGGCAGTCTCACTTGAATTTGCCGTGAGAAGCAGGAAAGGAATGTGACTTAAAAACTTGTCCTCGCGCAGTCTTTTGCAGAAGTCGGAACCATCGCATACGGGCATCATTAGATCAGATACAATAAAATCGGGCACGATATTCTGGGCTGTCTTATAGCCTTGCTCACCGTTGTTTGCTTCAGCGATATTGTATTTTTCTTTCAGCATATTCTTGATATAATGACGCATATCGGGATTGTCTTCTACCAATAACAAAGTCGGCTTGCTCCTGTCTATAGGAATGAACGGCTCGATTTTGTCTTCAACGGGTACGGGCTCTTTATATTCTTCATGAATTTCATTCTCCGCTGTGTCCGCCAGCGCAATGGGGAAATATAATCTGAAAGATACACCTACTTTTTCCGAACTCTTGACTTTAATTGTTCCACCTAATAGGTTGATAAGCTCTTTTACGATGTGAAGTCCGATGCCCGTACTGCTCTGTCCGTAGTTTGTATATTTGTTCTGTTCGGGTATCCGGTAGAAACGGTTGAATATTTTGTCTATTTCGTCAGGAGCTATTATGCTGCCACTGTTGGTGACGGAGATAAACTGCATGAGTTTGTTCGACTTGTCGATGAATTGGTTGGCATGCAATGTGATTTTTCCTTTATCGGGAGTATGCTTGATGGCGTTGGATAATAGATTGAACAGTATCTTATGCAGGTTTTCCTTATCAGAATAGATATGGTCACTCTTCAGGCGGTATATCTTTTCAAAGCTGATATTTCGTTCTTTCATCAGGCTGGAAAAGTCGGTTGTTGTTGTGTTCAGGAACTTGCTGAAGTTGAATTGAGAGTAATTGAGCGTTAAGTTCTGGGTATCGATCTTGCGCAAGTCAATCAGTTGGTTGACCAGTGAAAGCAGGTATTGAGCATTCCGGTTGATAATCTGTAAGTCCTCTTTTTCTTTGGGATCGGTAGTTTGCCTGACAAGCTGGCTTGCCGGTCCTTGTATCAGGGTCAGGGGTGTCTTAAACTCGTGTGCGAGGTTGGTGAAATAGGATAACTTCTCTTTATTGATAGCCTCCATCTGTTCGGACATGATTTCTATCTTTTCTTTCAGAAGTTTCTGGATATGTTGTTGCCTTGCATTATACCAATAGATGATATAAAGTAGAATGGACATTATCAATATAGCGATAAGTGAGTAGAACCATCCTGTTTTATAGAATGGAGGATGTACAATAATGCTGAGACAGGTGGCCTTGGTAGACCATGTGTTGTCTTGGTTGGTGCATCGTATTTCCAGCGTATATTTTCCCGGCGGCAGGTTGGTGTACTTGGCGTTTCTCTTTACCAATCCTGTGTTCCAGTGCTCCTCCAGTTCATGAATGCGATGGAAGTAGAATACCTTTTCCTGTTCGATATAATCCAGGCAGCTGAATGTGATTTCAAAGGAATTCTGCGGTGGATATAAATGCAGTTCCTTGGTTGTTGAGATACTTACAGGCAGATTATCGCTGTTCAGATAAGGTATCAGCTGGCTGCCGTTACAGACAACACTGGTGAGGGTTATCGTCCGCTGCTTTTGCTTGGGCAGGTTTACTAGCGGGCTGAAAGTTACGAAACCATCGATAGTTCCCAGTAACATATTGTGATTGATGGTCTTACAGCCCGATCTTTTATAGAACTGGGGCACCAGCAACCCGTCTCCTTCATCGAATTTGAAGGCCCGTTTTGTGTTGATATCGAAGAAGTAAACACCTTTTAGGGTACTGATCCACAGGTTCCCGTTCTCATCGTCCAGAATGTTCGAGATGCTGGTGTCCGAAAGACCGCAGCGCACGGCATAGTTCTTGAATGTATATTTTTCGTTGTTGCCGTTGTCTTCCAACAGGTAGATGCCATTTCCGAGGCTACCCAGATAAATCTCCCCCTTTTTAGTTTCGAATATACAAGTGATCTTTTCATTGATTTTGCTTTCGGGATCATCCAGTTTGTGCTGATAGTATATACATTCGTAGGTATTTCTGGAATTTTCCAGATCGATGACATACACGCCGTTTCCGCCAATCCATAATCTTGACTGTGAGTCGATGAAGATTGTATTCATGTTATGAACGGGTTCTTTGGACTGTGTGTAGAACTTTAGCCGGTTGATGGTTCCCGTAGAGAAGTCGAGTGTATTGATATGGCTGCCGTTGCATATCCACAATGCATTCCGGACAGAGTCCAAGGCTATGTCATGGATGTCATCGGAGGTCAGGGAGGAATTCAAACTGTTGTAATGTTCGAATACGGGATGTGATAGATTATTTTTGTCCAGTTTATCCAGCCCTCCGCCTATTGTTGATATCCAGTAATTGCCGTGCAGGTCCTGAATGATATCCGAGATGTTGTTGTGAGCCAGTGAGCGCGGATCTCCCGGGCTGTGTTTGAAGAGCGAAAAGGAGTCAGCACCTTTCCTCTTAATAGCAAGTCCGCCATCTACAATTCCTGCCAGGATGTTTCCTTCTTTGTCTTCGAGCACTGTGCTGATGATGTTGGGTACTCCTTTCTCATACCCTTGCAGTGAATAATTGAAAGTTATGCGTTGCGGAGCCATGATATTAATTCCGCCGAAGTCGGTCCCTACCCAGATATTATCATTCTTATCAACAAATATCCGGTTGATGATATTATCATTCAGGGACCGGGTTTGTATGCCTCTGCTGAAAGTAACGAATTGATCATTTCGCTGGTATATGTTCACTCCGTTTCTGGTTCCGATAATGATGTCGCCTGATGAGTTTTTATCAATATCCGTGATGAAGTTGGAGGAAATGCTGTGAGGATCATTGGGGTTATGCTGATAGAGTATACAGAACTGATTCTGGGTGTTATAGCAGTATAAACCACTTTGAGTACCGATCCACAGATAGTCACCATACGAAAACAGGCGGTTGAAGATTAACTGAGAAGTATCTAAGTTTGTAACTACGGGTATATTGCTATAATCTTGTTTGCCCGAAGGGGTGAAATGCAATAAACACTTGTCGCCTCCCGCCCAGATATCACTACCGTGTTTTACAATGGTTTTGATATTCACGTCTTTCTTCAATATCCGGATATCTTTTATCTGCCTTTCTTCGTTCAGAATGATGTAGGCGAGTCCGTCACTTTTACCCACCCAGAGATTATTGAAATCGTCGACAAGCAGGGCCTGAACGGGAGAGTAAAGCACATTATTATTTTTACCGGAGTATTCCTTATAGAAGTTGAGATTTTCGTGAAGGAGATCAATGCTCATGATGCCGGCTTCGGAAGCTACCCACAAATAGTTGTTGTCGTCTTCGTCAATGTCATTAATATAATTACTTTCAATAAACTGATACGGTTGCCTGGGAGCTGTGGAGTAGTGTTTCAGTTCGTAACCATCGTAACGGTCGAGCCCGTTGGAGGTTCCGAACCACATGAATGAGTTGCGATCTTTGTGTATGGTTCGGATGGAGTTGTCGCATAATCCGTTCCGGATAGTAAGATAAAGGTAATTGTATTGGTTTGGATTATTCTGAGCAAGTGCTAAACCCTGCCCCTGCAGGAAGCAGAGCAGGGTTGTGATTAGCGTTATTGTCTTCGTATACTTCATATCCGGCCCGGAGATTTAGTTATTGAAAACTGATCCAGTCGATTTCAACTTTACCGTTTCCTTTTAGAGACACGTATAAATCGTGGATACCGGTCTGAGCGGAACGAACCGAGGATTCAATATTCGTCCATTTATCGGTTTTGGGAACTTTTATTTCCGAGATAACCGGACCGTTTGTTCCGTTTATACGTATTTGCAGTGTTCCTCCGTTGTCCGAGGTTACTCTTGCTTTCACTTTCCGGGGAGTACTATCTCCGAAGTTCACCCGGTTGTACTGCACCCATGCACCGTTTTTGCTCAATAAAGTTTTCCAACCTTCGAATTTGTTTGCCTGGTTCAGGTAATCGATGGTCGCTCCCTGATTGCTTAACCGGCTGTAGCGATCCAGTTGAATTTCTTTCCGGGCGTCTGTTATGCCCACTCCGCGCAGGGTAGGGGTTACTTTTTGGATAGTGCCGTCCGCGTTGAAGAATAAGGAGTCGACCCGTGCCGATCTGTTTTTATCGAATTCGGGGGAGTAATCGTTGTGGTGATAGAACAGATACCACTGGTCTTTGTATTCCACCAATGAGTGGTGATTGGTCCAGCAATCGGTTGGTGATTCATCCATAATGATACCCTTGAACTCGAAGGGGCCCATGGGATTGTTTCCCATCGCATAAGCCAGAACTTCCGTTTTTTCCTTTACCCAGGGGAATGTGAAGTAATATTTTCCGTTGCGTTCAAAGGCAAAAGGTCCTTCTTTGAAACCTTCGGGTAATCCTTGAATTTGCATGGGTTCTGAGGCAAGTTCAAGCATATTGTCTTTCAACTTTGCTACTGACATTCCGCGGCCTGACCAGTATATGTAGGCTTGCCCGTCTTTATCAATGAGCACGCAAGGGTCGATGCCGTTGACTCCTTCGATGGGAGTGGCCTGCGGGGTGAAAGGGCCGTAAGGCTTGTCGGCTATGGCAACTCCAATGCTGAAACCGCGTTTGCCTTCGCCTTTAGGGGTGGATGGGAAGTAGAAATAATATTTCCCATTCTTGTATACACATTCGGGGGCCCACATGGAATAGGAGTCAGGAGCCACCCAAGGTACATTTTTCTGGCTTAGGATCACTCCGTGGTCTGTCCAGTC
>CDZR01015265.1_pt1 | contig 23845 bp, 24 predicted proteins | sample 554781 | NCBI WGS metagenome assembly CDZR01 (sample SAMEA3182065, study PRJEB8094) | gut metagenome | biome: human; feature: gut; material: Stool; isolation source: human stools | place: Canada | collected 2013-01-28
TAGTAACAGTTTAGCGTGAACTTTATTTCCTATATAAAAAGGAAATGCCTTTAGGGGGGCTATAAATTCTGACGATGGGGTTACAAAGCTAATCAAAATATTTGATTTTCAAGCCTACTCTAAACAAAAATGCGCAAAGTATTACAATCCGCCAACTGTTCTTTTGTTTATCAAGAAGACTCCATGCCTTCTCAAAGACCTCATGAAGAACCACCCTATATTTATTAGCAGAGAGGGTATTTGATGATTTTATGGTAATTATGACAATTATCCTTGATGACTACAATTGTTTGTATGCTTCATTACAGCATTATATGTATGCTCCACAAGATAATTAGCTTTCATGAAATCATATCCTTTGCTACCCATCACCTTAATATCAGCCGACAACATACGGTCTACAGCAGCAGTAAAGGCTTTCACATCATTACTTGGGGCATACATTCCAAAGCCATTTTCCTCAGCTATAGCTCCTGCATCACAATTCGGATCGGTACATGCTATTACTGGCATCTTATTTTCAAGATAAGAAAGCAAACGGCTCGGATAATTAGGAATCGTAAAACGATAGTCAAGGAATATAAGTCCCACTTGACAAGCACGTACTAATTTGTCGTAATCAGCCTTAGGTAATCCCTTCATAATAGTAACAGCCTTAGGTTTGCGCTCATTATACCATTCCGCCAAACACTGATAATAAGTACCCGAACCAACTACCACAAAGTGACAATCGTTACGATTCGCATTCGCTTCAAGGCAATCAATCAAGAATGGAATACCTTGTGGAATACCAAGGTTTCCACCATATACGAATATCGGCTTGTTGGTAGGTAGTCCATACTTCGTGAGTATAGCTGAACTTTCCTCTTCATTTATAGGTTCATCAGGGGGCAAATCCACACTATTCGGGGCAATCTCCACTTTATCTACACTCACACTGGGATTATGCTTCAATACATAGCTCACATTAGCAGGACTCATGCAACCTATATAATCAGAAATACGATACAAATCCTCTTCCTTTCTGCGGAACATCTTGTAAAGTAAGCTTTTGACACCAGCCTTTGACAACATCCCCATATCTACTGCGTTCTGCGGGAAGATATCCTTTAGTAGCAGATAGGTCATAGCTTTGCCACCAGAAGTCTTCTTGGCATATTTTATAACCTTATTGAAAGTGATAGGAGGAGTGCTATACAGAATAATGTCAAACTTCACATTTCCGAAATTTTTCTTCAATGCACGTTTGAACTGACTCTCCAACATCAGCTGTCCAATACCCTTTTCCACAACATTAGTCTTGGTCACATTAAGCGTCCTAACACCAAGGCAATGAATCCTACCTTCGGTCTTTACCTCGGTAGGGCGTCCGTTTCTTCGCTCGTTAGGATGTATGATATACAGCTCATGACCCTCATCTCGGAATTTCCGCATCAAGTCTGTATAAATGCCTCGGGCCTCAATATTGGTAAAACCAGATGACATGGTTAAAAAAAGAATATTCATTATATTGTTCTTAGTTTATTGTTATAGTTTTCATACGTTTCCACATCCAATGCCACCCCACCCATACTGGAGCCCATACTACGTCAGACGGATAATGGGATAGCAAATGGATATTATGTTTTAAAATCTTGCTAACCGTTGCTATCTTTCCTTTGCTCTTCGTTTTCAATCGTACGTCATAGTGTCCAAAGTTACCACCAGTCATTATTTGTTCAAGTATGTATCTTCCTTCCTTTTCGTCTATATCAAAGAGGTCAAGAGATGCTAATTGGTTACTTATGTTTCCACCTTCAAAAACTTCTACAATCACCCACATCATGCCCTTTGCGAAACGCATCATTCCAAATTGTTCTATTGTATCTACAATCTCTTGCCTTGAGGCACTTGCCTGCGAATATGAAGAATATTCCTTCAACACTAAGTAAAAATCCATCAACTGCCGAAGTCCTACACCTTCGTACAAAAAATGACGATATATATGCAGCAAGACATAGAAAACATTAAACTCCAAAGATGGAGATATAAGCCCAGTTGTTTGATTAACAGAAGAGAAAATCCAACTTTTATGATCTTTAAACCATCGTTGCAATCTATGATTCTTCCAAAGGTTCAAGAATACTTCAGGAACATAATGCACTTCAACTTCCACATCATTGAATATCCTCAGATGTAAATGTTTATAGTCCCAATTAGGATAACTATCTCCCAATGACTGAGCATAGCGTATCACCTCTTCACGGCTTGCATCCACATATACATCTATGTCACCAGATTGGCGAAGAAGGCTGAGATGTTTTTTTGCGTAAAGAATTGCAAGTCCCTGTCCCTTCAAGACACTATTACGAAACCCTGCTGCTGCAAGGTTTGCTTGCAGCTCTACGCAACGCTTATTCATATATTCATTGCGCTGCTGTATTTTTGCTGCAATTCCAAGCCACTGCATCTTTAAAGGCATTGGCAGATTTGCAATTTGCTCCTTTGGCAACTTTTGTATGCCATAAAAACAAACACCAAGAAGAGCCTGCTTTTGAGCAAGAACAAACACATCCTCCCAATCCTGAGCTGTAGGAATAGAGGAAAGACGCAGACTACTTTCAAGAGAAACTTGTATAAGTTGAAAGAAATATTGAGAAATTAATATTGATTTCATCATTCATTTAATATAAACATTATATTCTACTCCTTATGTAACTGCTAGTGAACGATTTTTCATTTTCTTTGAAAACCGCCCAATTGTCTTGGTAGAAATCCATGCTAATATACATGTCAATACGATAACAACTACAAGTAAAAACGGGCTAGTTTTGTATCCCATTTCTATCAATGCGTTCACAATGGTCATGTGATAAATATATAGTCCGTATGAGATATCTGTTTTTATATTGAAATACGGAAATACATACGATGCCCCTATTAAACAAAGGAAAAGCAATATTGTTTCCAATACATTATCTTGAATACTTATGATTATAATAGTAAACATAAGAGGAAGCAATCCTTTTTATGACCATCCCAATCGTATCCTCGCGTTCACGAATGAGCAGATGGATATGATTCGACATCAGGCAGTAAGCATATACGTCCTAATGGCGTGCCATCAGGCTCATATGACTGAGCCATCATGTCCAAGGTTTTGAGAAACTGGTAATAGTCCTCATGCTCCTCAAAAATGTTTTGATGATTTATACCACGCATCATCACGTGATATATCTCCGTTCCTGAAGGTTGTCTGGATTGCCTTGCCATTAACTCGATATTACGTATTCCATTTTATCTAAAACAGGAGCCTGTCCCCCTGTTTCTTGATGAGCAGACAGCCCAGGTTGTTCACAATGCGGTATATCAGCTCCAATAGCGATGACTTCCCACTGCCGTTCATCCCCACGATGGCACTCACGCTGATGCCTGGTCCGAAGAATCCAGCCAGTTCATCCTCCTGCCGAAGTCTCAGCTCATTGCTCAGCTTGTCCACATAGCAACTTCCGTTCAGCACATACCACTCCTCTTTCAGCACCTTCCGTATCTCCGGATTGCACCTGTCCAGCACACGGATGGCTCCTATCACAAACTCACGATGGGGTATTTTTTCCACTTTCCATTCCATCATACAAACTATGCAATCGTCTTTTACTCCTACTTTAATATTTCGGAATCATTATTCACTTCCAGTTCACTCTTCTGCAGTCTGAAAAAAACAGCGTTTCTGTCCGATGCAAGTTTGTACATGTCCTCGAATGAATACAGTTCAATCCTTATAGGCACGTTGACATCTGTTCCATTTCTTGCAATTCTGAATTTCTCCATTCACTTGCCATTTTTCTTTAAATGGTAGTCGTTAGGCCATTTTATGTTTTAATCCTCATCAACCTCCCATCATTCTTATTCGTCGCCACAGGCTGAAAATACAGTGTATCACTATTATTCACCCCCGCAGGGAACTTAAACACGCCAAACTGGAAAATCATAGGTAGCCAGTCTTTCTTCTCCTTGTAAATCTCGCGGAAACCCTTTTGCAGGTTGCCTACATAGATATGGGCATAGTCGTTCTTGATGCCATCACCACGCTTGCGCTGGGTATAGAGTTGCCAACGGGTCTGATTCAGACCATTTGGCTCTACCGTTGACTGGAACACAAACTCGTCTCTCCACTGACAACCATAGATACAAGAACCATCAATGGGTGCTATCTCTTCCAATGCCAAGTCATCCTTCATCAAGTAGATAAAGTCATCTTGGAAGGGAGCATCTGTAGCATAGAGCACTCCTTCTGGCAAGGCGAAAGCCACACACCCCCGATACTTCTGGTCACCATAGAGCACTCGCTCGATATGTTTGAAGTCATCAGTAATCTTCCAGATGGCAGACTCTTCTCCGAAATCGCCAGTAAATGCCCATACACTGTTGCGATAGGCATCTGCCACGAGATTATGCACATGCGTAATGCTGCCAGCAGGGAACTCGCCTACGACCTCCCATTGGTCAACGCCTGTTCTGCGATAAATCTTCACCGCCCGTTTTTCAGTATTCCCAAAGTACTCACCGAACACGACACCGTCAGTAAATCCAGAGATACCCTTCAGTTCCGTGAATATCAAAGGGCGAATTCTATCCACCAGACAAAAACCCTTTGACAGTTGCTGCTGCGAGAAGCAATATTCATAGAGCATGTTCCCGACTGATAGAATCACGTGGTCATCATCAATGGCTATGGCTGCTCTTATACCCATTCGCAAGATGCGATAGATGGGTCTTATCCTGCCAAGCCATCGTTCTTTCCAACCAGTAAAAACAGGATAAGCACAAACTTCTTTGCCATCTTTGAGCAACTCTAGATTTCCTCTTCGATAACACACCAACATTCCTGAAGGGAGAAAACATAAAGGTGCTACATTGAACGTGTTCTTTCCTTCTATTAACATAAACAATTAACGATTGCTGCTTAAAACTTATATACTAAAATAGCCATCATAATTAATATAGCCGACAAGCCATACACTACAGACCTTTGTTTTTGTCGAATACCATTCCAATAGTTTGAAAAGAACAACAGAGATATTGGAAGCAGACAATAATAATGCCGGAATATAGTAAGTGACATTATGATAACAGCAAAGTAAAATGACAGCAAGCCCCAATACAAAAACTTATCCTTTTTAGGTTTGAACATGTATATCACATTTGCAATTGCGAATGGCATCATAATCACGTTTATATTGGAAACAATACCATACCATGTATTTAAGGGCTGATTCAAATCAAAGGGGAGCAATATAGAAAAAGCTAATGCGAAAGGTAATCGCCATATATCATAGATGTGCTCAACAGCAATTAACGACATTATCCTACTACCACTATAATCTTTTGCAGAATAAGCAGTTAACTTATGGGACACCTCTTCGAAGAATACGCTTCCTAAAAAGAATACAACAATTACTAAAATAGAATATATCAATATTTTGTTGCTTAATTTCCCTTTAACTTGAATATTAGTTACATAATAATAGAATGAAAATAACAATAACAAGGCATCCAGTCCACGTCTGAAGAAATGAATTATAGTTATTAGTAGTGCTAAAATCACAATCCTTTTCAGAATTTTATTATTGTCTTGTACCAAATCATAAGCGACGTTCAAACCGCATAGCAATAACATCATTACGAATTGATCCTTAAAAGGAAAGCAACAAAAGAAAACCGGATAAGGAAGAAATGCCAGGAGTCTGGCACTATTCAACGCCACCTTCTTTCCATATATTTTATATGCAAACTTATATAGTAGGTATATTGATATTATGGCGAACAATATATTTACCAACCTGAGCAACCATACGTTATGGAATATATACATAAATAATGAGGTGAACAGAAACCATCCTCCCTCCACATTCATTTCTGCATAATAACCCACATCCCCCATTGCTGAAATAAATGCGGAAACGTCAATTAATGACTTTGCCTGGTCAGCATATCCCAAGGCTCCTGTCACATATTTCTCATCGTCATGGAAGACATCATTCGGCATAAAATACAACCCGAGTTCCTTCTGAAAAAGGAAAATCAGCAAAAGCACTGTTATGCGAATAAGAAATGCCCCCCAACAGATTCTATTTATCTTATTACTATACTCCATGGATAATCTTAGAAAATTACAAGTTCTTATATAGGTTGTACATTAAGAACTTGAATTTTATTTGAATGAAGAAAGTTATTCTCTGAGTGAAGGTTAATTTTTTATTTCTTTCCTTAAACAAGTCTTCAAGTTCGTAAAATTTGACCAATTCTTTATATTCTTGATAACTTTGTATCTTTGCGACAACATGCAAAACACCTAAGTAATGACGCATCAGAAACAAATACCTATAAGCATTTGCATTTATTGACCGTGCAACAAATTTTTTTTCCAATGACACTGATGCCTCTTTAATTGAGTAAAATTTAGACACATTGCTCGTCGTCATCGTTGAGTTATCATGGAAAACATAGTAGTACAGGGGGGTTCTTATGTGCATAACTTTTGAAGCGCAACATAAAGTTTTCCAAACATATATGTCATCCTCGGCAAAGAGGCATCCTGCATCGTAATCAATGTTATTTTCTATCAAGAACGTTTTTTTAATTATCATTCCTGGAGATATGAATTGTCTTTTCCTCGTAAAATAACCTTTGAAAGCTTCTGACCCAGATATTATTTCAATATTAGAATCAGTTATCTTAATATCATCATTCTTATCGTTTGAGTAATCTAAGGCAATAATCTGTTCGTCCCGAACATGCGCCATTGCAATACTGAATGTGTCGCAGTGCAGCATATCATCACTATCGATTGCTATTACCCATTCCCCTGTCGCTTCTGATATTCCTCTGTTTCTGGCTACAGCAACACCACTATTCTCCTGTTCAATTATCTGATAAGGAATATTTGTCGTTTGAAGAAAATCTTTTGCAATTTCAACAGAGCGGTCTTTTGAGCCATCATTTACCAATATAATTTCTATATCTTGATAAGATTGACCAGCTATTGAGCTCAAGCAATCTTTTATATACCTTTCTGTGTTATATACTGGGATAACAACACTGATTTTTATTTTATCACTCATCTTTGTATTCATATAATTAAAATGCCACTAAAGCACAAGCTTACAATTTGGCTCTCTGTTCTATTAGTTGAATAACTTTCTCTGTCGCATGCCCTTCTTCAAACGAGCCATAATCTTTATGGTACTTCTCTATATTTCGTTTATTCTGATCTTCGTCTAAATTTAGGATGATGCTGGTCAGTTCCTTGTTGTTCTTTGCTATTGGGAATGGCCATTCTTTATAGTCTGACTCAAATCCCGGGTCAACTGCATACTCATCAAAGTCTGGTGCAAAAATAAGACATGGCTTCTTGGTAAGTGAGAAGTCCCACAAGCACGAAGAGTAGTCGGAGATAAACACATCTGCCGCTACCATCAATTCCTGCATATCAGGGTAGTTTGTACCATCGATAATGTCATCATTGAGGACAATCGGCATAGCCGCATGATGTCCGCGGTAAATGAAGCGGAACTTGCCGCCAAACCTCTTTTCCAACGACTCAGTCAGTTGAGAGACGTTGATGCTTTCCACTGTTTTACCATCGAATCGTGTGAACATGCCGCCTCTGTAAGTAGGTGCGAACAAGACAAGTTTCGTGCTTACATCTACCTCCAGTTTCTTCTTTACTTCATGCTCTACACTTGTGCCATCATGGAAGAATATGTCATTTCTGGGATAACCGCACTCCAACATCTCACCCTTATATCCAAAACGATAACGAGCAATTACTTTTGTCCACAAGGCGCTGGTTGACACCATCACCTTTATACTGCCTTGCTCCAGTTCTTTAATTTTGTTCCCGTAGGTTATCTCTTCCTCACTACGAGAGCCACCATATGCTGTCTTGAACAGTCCTCCGCCGTGCCAGGTGTTGATATACAGTTGTTTTTTCCTGATGGGAATGTACGACTGAAATCCATCATTGTCCACTATCACTGCCGATGTCAGCAGGTGATATAGAAACTTCAAACCTCTGGGTTCAAGGATTTTATCTTCTCTTCTCGCCCTGTCTCTGTCGTTACTTTTTGAGACCCAATAAATTTCATAGTCAGAGGGATGCTTCTCAACAAATAGTTTATACACATAATACGGGCTGCATGCTATTTTTGAGCCTCCAAACGCAGAAAAAATTATTTTATTCTTTTTAAGAGGGAACACATAGAACACATGCAACAGCATTCGCAATGCTCTTATGGAGAATAACCTTAGTTCGTACTTGAACGTCATATCTGTTTAAGTTTTATTGTTCATTGATGAAAGAGGTACACTGTCTCTCTAATTTCTGGGCATATGTTTTCCAATCGTCCTTGTTATAGAAAGAAAAAGTGGATGAAATCTTATCTTGCGAGGCAAGAACTTCATCATCTGTTACAAAGTCCCCGTTTTGTAATCTCATACATCTAAAAAAACTTGTCAATCCACCAAATCTTCCTGGCGCATTAAACATATTCTCTTTTGATTCCATGTCTTTATTCATCACGAATACAACAGGCGTACTGAGTCCAATACTAGGTAATGCGCAATGAATTCTGCTTGTGACAACCAAATTGGCTTTTGAGTACTTTCTTATCAAAGCCTCTGCTCTCTGCAATAGGCTTTCTTGGCTTTCGTTTTCCTTGACAGGTACTATATGACCATAATATTGTGCCGAGAAAAGAGCCTCCTCAGTGAATTTCTTAGAATATATATGATAGAACATACCTGCCTGATAACATGATATCATATTAAATCTTGAATGAAAATAATCATGCTCTCGTAGCAACTTTTTAGTTTTCTTGTAATTCTTTGCATAATACCACAACCCCTTTAATATATTCTTCACAAATACGACATTACGACCATTCACTTGATAGCGATATGGGGGTAAATAAGGGTCAACGAAAATAATGCCTCTACGTTCCCCGTTGAAAGAATAAGACCGTCCAAGAGTCAAAGTCAAACAACCTGAAAAGTAGCAGGGTACACCAGCTTTTTCCAGAATTTTTTGAGTATCCGTATCTCTACATCCAACAGGGCCATGATTTATCATATATTGAAGCCCCTTTTCAGATAGCATATCGGACGCTGTAAGTGGAGATATATGTATGGATGTTAAGAGTGGTTTAATGCAGTTTTGAGGTGGCCAATTTTCGGGATGCCACATATACCATGCGTTCATGATCACTTTTATTTCCTCCTCAGAGCAGAACTTAGAGACTTCCTCCTTTTCAACATAATAGAACTCGTCATCAAGATATTGCTTTGCGGCAAGGGACTGAACGTAATCTCCAATATTTTTATATGATGATACGGGGCTCGTTACTAACAAACCATATTTTTTCATTGTATACTCTTTAAAAATGTTCGTATTGTGTTTTCTAATTTCATTCCTTTTCTGAAGATGCCAGCGGTTCCTCCTACAAAAATACTTGCTCCCAGTCCTTTCATATAGGTAGCCCGCTCGCAACTCACACTGCCATCAACACAGATTTCAATATTATCAAATCCGCTTGCCATCAAATACTCCTTGGTTTCACCTACCTTTTCCATCATTCCATGAATCATTGTGCTACCAGCAAAACCAGGGACTATGAGCATAAGCAGTATGACATCAACATAAGGGAGATACTTCTTGACTTCTTCTATGTATTTATAACCATAGAACAACCAAAACTAATCAGAAATATCCGAGTGTAAATCTTTAATTACCAGCATATTCTAAAATTTAACACTTTTCGGTTGCCATTTGTCGCTTCCCAAATTTCCACATATTTTTGAGACGTATTTCTGACGTGGAGAATTTGCGGGGCTTGTTTTTTGTCACACCGTGCAGACAGTTGACAAGGGTTTACAACCGTTTACGACAAGCGACAATAACCGCCCCGATATGCGGAAACAGTCACACTGTGTAGAAAAGCGACAATGGTTGACTTCCGTTCACATCCGTTTACCATTTCAGAGATATAGGATTGAAGAAATGAACCATTAAACGATAAAACGGTATGAAAGCAACCAGAAAATGCAGTTTTTGCGGCAAGTCCTTTGTAACCCGAAGCGGTATGCAAAGATATTGCAGTGAGGCTTGTCAGGCAGAAGCCAAACGAGCCAGAGTGATGCAGAAGAACAACCTCTTCAAAGTCGCCCAACCCTTGATGGAGATACAGCATCAGGAGTATCTCACCTTTTCCAAAGCAGCCATCCTCATGGGCTGTTCCCGACAGTACATTTACAAACTTGTAGCCATCGGCAAGCTGAAAGCCTCACGCATCAGCAACCGCATGGCATTCATCCGCAGAGCCGACATCGAGCAGATGTTGGAGGGCAATCCCTATCACCGCATCCTGCCCGGCAACACCTCCACACCAAGGAAATCATCTTCATCTTCCTTACCTGCCAAAAGAGAAAAAAGGGAAAAGGAAAGCGAAGAAGTGTTGGACTTCTATTCGGGCGAGGAGGTGATGTCCCTTTTTAAGGTAAAGCAGTCATGGCTTTACACTTCCGCCAAGCGTAACCATATCCCCATCTGCCGTATCGCAGGAAAGAACTATTACAGCAAGAAGCATATTGACGAGTTTTTCGGTGTGGCAGTTGATATTAGCGAAATTACCGACTGGCTACTGACCGAGGAGGTGGAGGAACTGTTCGGCATGAAGCCGACCGCACTCCGTGCCTACACCTATCGCCATAAGATACCCACTAAAAGAGAGTACGGGCGTACCTATTACTCCAAATCACATTTGAACGAACTCCGCAGAACTGACCTTGTGAACGATGAACGCTACTATACCGTTGAGCAGGTGCAGCAAATCTATGGTCTTTCGTCAGCCAACATCTGCCATATCGTCAAGGTGAAGCACATCGAAAAGATAAAGGTGGGTGTGAAAAACCTGCTTTTGCGCTCAGATGTGGAGCGTGTCATGGCTGAAAGGAACAAATAACCGTGAAAAATCGGGATTATCGAAAATTATTTCAAAATGATGTATCGTGGAGGTATTCACGGATATTTCACGTTGTTCCTTTGCCATCGGAAACATGGATACAACTCCAAAATGTATACAACCAATTAAAACATAATTATTATGAGTAAATGCAAAACAGTTACCTTGCGTAAGCGCAAGATTAAGAACGGGACACAGTATTCACTATGCCTTGACTACTATCCCGGCTACCGTGACAATGTCACCATGAGAGTGATTACACGTGAAGCCTTAGGAATTTACATCTTCGCCAAACCTGCAAACCAGCAGGAACGGGACTTCAACGCACGCATGATGAAGAAAGCGGTCATCCTGCGCAACCAGCGCTACGAAGCCATTTTCAATGAAAACAACGGCTTTTTTGACAAGACCAAGATGAAGGGCGATTTCCTTGCCTATTTCAAAGGACTGGCTGACCGCAAGAATATCAAGTGGCAGCACGTATACAAGCATTTCCAGCGGTTCGTGAACGGCAAATGCACCTTTGAGGAGGTGGATGTGGATTTGTGCCGCAAGTTCATGGAATACCTGCTTGATGCACCCCAATCCATCCACACCAACCAAAAGCTGCACATCAACTCCGCAGCAGGCTATTGGTCAACTTTCCGTGCCGTGCTGCACACCGCTTACCGTGACAGGAAGATAAAGGAGAACCCAAACGGCTTCTTAGACCGCATCGAGTGCATTCCCACCATCAGGGAGCATTTGAGCCAAGAGGAACTGATACGGCTTGCCGAAACACCCTGTGAGGAGGAGGTCTTGAAAAAAGCTTTTCTTTTCGCCTGTCTTACGGGACTGAGAAAGAGCGACATCAGACAGCTCACGTGGCAGCAGATACAACCATACACCAACGGCAGGATGTTCGTTACCACCCGTATGCAGAAAACCAAAGAAATAGTGCATAACCCCATCAGTGATGAAGCCTATGGACTGCTGGGAGAACGGGGCGAGGGACTTATCTTTGAGGATTTCAAGGACAAGATGCTGCAAGGACCACTCCAACGGTGGCTCACGGCAGCAGGGATAACCAAGAAAATCACCTTTCACTGTACCCGCCACAGCTTCGGAAGCCTGCACGTGGAAATGGGAACGGACATGGCTGTCATCCAAGCCTATCTCGGACATAAGAACATTACCACCACACAAATCTATTCCAAGATAGCAGCGCAGCAGATGTGTCAGGTGGTGGACAAGATAACCTTGAAGCGCAAGGAGGCATAAATGTCTCACATTGACAGGTATTCAGAGGGGCGGTTATGGCTACAAGGCTATAATCGCCCCTCTATGTTTTTGGCTTGATGCCACCATTTATAAGCCCCTCAGAGTATGAAACAGAGTATGATATGATGACATTTCGTGAAATACATTGAAAAAGACCGTTCTAACCGCAAATAACGGGCAGTAATTGGGAAAAATAGCATTAACTTTGCACAAAATAATACAGGAACATTCAATCTCTCAACGAAATATGGAATCATCAATCAAGGACAAATACATCATCTTGGGCTTTGTCGGCTTCGCCATCGTCCTAATATCTTCCATTGCCACGCTGGTAATAGCGGACAGCTTCAACCAAGACAACTTTGTCAGGTGGATAGTATTCGTATGCTGTAACCTGTTGGGATGGTTGCTCTATCTCTCCTTTCAGACACTTATCTTTGATACATACGAAATCTACAAAATCAAGTTCGGCAAGAAAGAAACGATTGCCGAAGCCATAGAGGTGCAGGAAGAACTGTCACAAAATACACTTGAAGAAGCCACATCTGTGCCTGGACCTACATCAGTCCCTGAGCCTGTACCCGAATCATCCCCGACAAAAGAAGAGACACTTATCCAAACACAACCGATAGAGCTTACTATCGCCCCGGATCTTCACGAAAAGAACCGTGCCAATTACGCAAGCAGAGAGCAACGGGAAAAGGAAGAGCGCATCCGCATGGTCATGGAGTATTGCCATTATTACCTGCCTCGCATTGCCGACCAAGAAACCGTGAACCACATCTGTACTGAGGTGGACAAATGGATGAATCTTAACACTTATACCCCGAAGCCCATACAAAGACCGTTTACCAAAGACATCAACAACATTCCACTCCGTCACTTCGTATGGAATATCTCTGAGCGTTTCCTGTACAAGAGATACTACAATGGGGATAACCGTGCCAAGTTCATCAAAGCCCTTTTCCCGAAATCGTTTGCTGATACAGACTTATCAACCATCAAGAATTTCAAGGTAGAGCCGTTAAAGACGGAAATTCCCATTGATGAACCCGAAAACGGCAAACTTGATTTCCACTATCCCGAGGATTATGTGCGGAATTAGGATAATCACGACACCAACGACAACCATCCGGTAACTCATAACCGCCTGTTTTACATCGTTTCCCGAGTAATTTTACCCGTCATTTATGGCTGGGCTTAATTATTCGGGAATTATTTTGCAATGACGTGTCGTGGAGATATTCACGGATATATCATTTCAGTCCTTTGCGCCAAGTCTTACAAAAGAGACGAGTACGCGAATGGAAAAATCAATTCTTACCTTCAACGACCTCCCCGAGGTTGTCGCTCAGCTTCGAGACGAAGTGATGAGCCTGAAAAGCCTGCTCGCCGAGCAGCGCAGTGTGAACAATGCCAAAACGGTGGACACCCACGTGCCCATGTCTGTGGACGAGGCAGCAGAGTATTTAGGTATCCCTAAGGGTACGCTCTACATGAAACTGTCAGAAGGGACAATCCCTGCCACCAAGCCCGGCAAACGCTATTGCCTTTACCGTGACGAACTGGACAAGTGGCTGGAAACCGCCCGAAAGAATCCCATACCGTTGTCAGACGAGGAACTGAACAAGTCCTTATCCTCTTCCCACCGTCGCAAGCCCAACCCACGTAACTGGTGAATGATATGGAAGAGGATAAGAACTATATCAACCTGATACGTGGCGACCTCACAAAAGCATCCCAAGCGCATAACGGTATGCCCGACAGTGTAGGCATGATGAATATCAAGACGGCAAACCAAACCATTCTTGAAGCATCGTTATTGCCTACGCCCCGTGCGCTGTGGGACAGCTTTTGGTACGAGGGGGAACTCTCCTGCTTGTTTGCCGATTCCAACGTGGGCAAGTCCATCCTTGCCGTGCAGATAGCCGACCGCATCGCCCGAACCGACAATGTGCTGTATCTGGACTTTGAACTGTCCGAAAAGCAGTTCCAGCTCCGCTATACCAACGAGCATGGAGAGCTCTACACCTTTCCCGACAAACTCTATCGGGTGTCTATTGACTGCAACCAGCTTTTGGATGCCAACTTTGAGGAAGCTATCATAGGCGGCATTGAACAGATGGCTGTGCAGACCGACTGCAAGATTTTCATCATTGACAATCTTACCTACCTGTGTTGCGCCATGGAGAAAGGCGATGCCGCAGGACGGCTGATGATTCAGCTGAACAATCTCAAAAAGAGATATGCGCTCTCTATCCTTGTCCTAGCACATACGCCCAAACGCTCTTTGGATTGTCCCATCACATCCAACGACCTTGCCGGAAGCAAACGGCTCTACAATTTCTTTGACAGCGTGTTCACCATTGGAAAAAGTGCCCAAGACGGAGGGCTTCGCTATGTGAAGCAGCTTAAAGTGCGCTATGGCACGTTCTCTCATGATGCGGATAATGTAATCGTTTACGAGATTGACAAGGTGGATGCTTTCTTGCAGTTCGTGTTCAGGGGCTATTCCACGGAAAAGGAACACTTGAAAAAATTGGGCGACAATGAATCAAGCCAAAGGGATTGCCAAATTCTGCAACTCTCCCAATCGGGCAAGTCCGTCAGGGAGATAGCCTCACAGGTGAATTGTGGCAAGTCCACCGTAAACCGTATCATCCAGCGCAGCAAAGAGAGTAAAAACGCAGGTGTCCCAAGTGTCCCACTGTCCCAACCCTTAGAGTGTGGGACAATGGGACAGGATGGGACAGCCGACAATCAACCATCAAAAACGGACTAAGCTATGGGCAATTATTCATTACAGAAGTATAAAGGAACGGCAACACGGCATACCTGCCCCAAATGCGGAGACAGGCATTCTTTCGTCTATTACGTGGACGAAAATAATGTGCCGTTGCATCCATCGGTCGGCAGATGTAACCACGAAAGCGGTTGTGGGTATCACTACACTCCGAAAGAGTATTTTCAAGAGCATCCTGAACACAGAACTACCAATGATTTCTCTTTTGACAGGCAAAGAGCAGAGCAGAAGAAAGTGAAGCAGCAAAGTAAGCCGACAGCCATCGGCTATATTCCCCCTCACTATGTGGAGAAGTCGCAAAGCGAGCGTAGCAATTTCTTCCGTTTCCTCTTCACACTCCTTACTTCCTACTATGGCGACAAGGCGAAAGAGGTGTTGAAGCGGTTGTTGGAGGAATACCGTTTGGGGGCTACCCGTGACGGCTCTGTTATCTTTTGGCAGATAGACAGGACGGGCAAGGTACGCACGGGAAAGGTGATGCAGTACAATCCCGAAGACGGACACCGTATCAAGGGAGGACAGACATCGGCAGTGAACTGGATACACAGCATATTGAAAAAGCAGCGTGTGTTGGCAGAGGATTGGCAACTATCCCAATGCCTTTTCGGGGAACACTTGTTGAAAACGCATCCCGACAAGGTGGTGGTCTTGGTGGAATCCGAGAAGAGTGCCGTTATCGGTTCTGCTATCTTCCCCGATTATGTATGGCTGGCTACGGGTGGTAAGAGTCAGATGAGAGAAGAGAAACTCCGTGTACTGTCAGGGCGAACCGTGCTTCTCTTTCCCGATGCCGATGCTTATGCCGAGTGGAAACAGCGAGCCGAGAGCATGTACTTTTGTAAGGTGGTGGTTTCGGACATCATCGAAAGGAATGCCACCCCGAAACAAAAAGAAGCCCATATCGACATAGCCGATTGGATTATCTTTCAGATACGGGAGGGCAAGGTGATGAGTACAGCCAACCACTTGGTCGAGGCTGAGAGAATCCTCCAGCGGATGATAGAGAAGAATCCCGTCCTGCAAAAACTGATAGACGATTTAGACCTTGTGCTGGTCGGTGCATCTCCAATCGGCAACGATGATGAAAAACCTCCCTGACGGAGGAGAGCGGAAGCCGTAGGCTGGAGTTTGCAGACAATGGCTTGCCATTGATATAGCCCACTATAACTACACGCTCCGCTTACGTAGTTGTGGGCTCTCCCGAGGGGATTAGGGTTTTACCCTAATGACCCACTCAGGGCGTTTCTCCCCTGAGAACCCAGAGCAAAGAGTGACCCTCTCTTTGCAATCTCCGCTTATGGGTTGCACCCCTAAGAACCCCATGCGTTTACGGACAGCGGAAAAGCAAACAATAAAGTACAAACCAAAAAACAAGTATCTATGGCAACAAAATCAAGCATACATATCAAGCCCTGCAACATCGCATCGAGCGAGGCTCACAACAGGAGGACTGCCGAATACATGCGCCACATCGGAGAGTCCAGAATCTATGTCGTTCCTGAACTATCCACCGATAACGAACAGTGGATAAATCCCGACTTCGGCAGTCCGGATTTGCGGATGCATTATGACAATATCAGACAGATGGTAAAGGAAAAGACCGGACGTGCCATGCAGGAAAAGGAGCGTGAACGCAAAGGCAAGAACGGTAAAATAGTCAAGATTGCGGGATGCTCCCCCATACGTGAAGGAGTGCTGCTTGTCAGGTCGGACACCACACTGGCAGACGTGCGTAAATTCGGTGAGGAGTGTCAAAGACGCTGGGGAATCACACCGCTGCAAATCTTCCTGCACAAGGATGAAGGGCATTGGCTGAACGGTCAGCCGGAAGCGGAAGACAGGGAAAGCTTCAAAGTCGGGGACAGATGGTTCAAGCCGAACTATCATGCCCATATCGTTTTCGACTGGATGAACCACGAAACAGGAAAGAGCCGAAAGCTCAATGACGATGACATGATGCAGATGCAGACCCTTGCATCCGACATCCTGCTGATGGAACGCGGGCAGTCAAAGGCTGTCACTGGTAAGGAGCATCTGGAACGGAACGACTTTATCATTGAGAAGCAGAAAGCTGAACTGCAACGCATGGATGCAGCCAAACGGCACAAAGAAGAACAGATAAATCTTGCCGAGCAGGAACTGAAACAGGTGAAATCAGAAATACGCACTGACAAGTTAAAGAAGACAGCCACCACGGCAGCGACAGCCATAACTAGTGGAGTTGCTTCTCTTTTCGGGAGTGGAAAACTGAAAGAACTGGAACGTGCCAACGAAAAACTGCAAGACGAGGTTTCAAAACGGAACACCAATATTGAAAAATTGCAGAGCCAAGTACAGCAGATGCAGAAACAGCATGATACGCAAATCCACAATCTCAGAGAAATGCACAGGCAGGAACTTGACATGAAAGAAAAAGAACTGTCACGGCTCGCCAGAATCATAGACAAGGCTTTCAGGTGGTTTCCGATGTTCAGGGAAATGCTGCGCATGGAAAAGTTTTGTGCCATGCTGGGATTCTCTAAAGAAATGACTGAAAGTCTTATAGTCAAAAAAGAAGCCCTGAAATGTAGCGGTAAAATCTATTCCGAGCAACACAGGCGGAACTTTGATATAAAGGATGATATTTTAAGGGTGGAAAATGACCCTGACGATGAAAGCAGGCTGAACCTGACAATAAACAGGAAGCCGATTGCCGACTGGTTCAGGGAGCAATGGCACAGGCTTAGATATGGAGCAAGAGTGCCGCAACAGGAAGAAAGAAAAAGTAGAGGATTCAAATTATAATAGAAGCAATTTGATTAGTAATCTAAAAGCACTCCGATAACGATTAGAGTGCTTTTAGATTGTTTATCATTAATTATCAAAGCAAGTGCAGTTTAAGATTTTACTGAAGTTTGCATTAATAAAGAATATACTACAGCTGATATATGCGCAACATATTGTGACGCTTGTGATTCATTTCCCTTGAAATCCTTAACAAATACCGCTAAGGTATAACTGATATTATTAGGCAGACATATATAGGCAACATCATTGTGAGCTGCAAGAACACCATTTTCATTAACATAACCTGAACCTGTCTTATGCGCTATAACAACCCCTTCTTTATCAAGAAGTGGAGCTGCTATCCTATCTACACCTGTTTTGCATTCTTTTAACGTATTCTTAATGAAACTTTGTTTCTCATCATCGATAAGACCTTCAGTAAACAAACGATTCATCAACATTGCAGCACCAAGAGGAGATGTATAGTTAGAGTAAGCCTTGTTATGGTCAGCCGACATTTCCTCTTCCGTATAAGCTATCTGAAAACTTGAACGAGGAATGAGTGTGGCTATAAAACTATCTGTTTGAGCGACATTAACCATATCCTTAAACATAAGGTTGCTTGCATTGTTGTCACTCTGAGTAAGAGTATAACGCAGCAAATCTCTCACTGTCAATGATATGACTGGCCCTGAATAATCTTTCAGCATAGGACTCCAAGTCTTTGGGTCAAGTTTATCCCTATTTATATTTACTAAGGTATCAAGTGAAATTCCTTTATTGTCAAAGTCATTACAAAGAGCTAATGCCTGATGAACCTTAAACACACTCATCATAGGATAAACACTCTTATTATTGACCTTAACCGTATCTCTGTTATTAACAATAACCGCCACACCAATTTCGCCAGGACAAGCTGAGACAATTTGAGAAATGCTATCAGTCAAAACATTTGTTAAAGGAGGATTTGCGCTATCTTTTGTCGCTGATTTATGGAACAATGAAAATACCAAGATGAAAATGCAAACTAAAGCTATACTCAAAACTACGATTTGTTTTTTTCTGTTTTTTTCCATGTTTATATTATTTATATTTGTTTGACGAGAATATCTTTATTTGCCGACAAAGGTACATAACTTTACGGAAAAATATGTTTCTAAAATATATAAATAGACAGCTGTGGGGAAAATGTGGGGAAAAATTAGATAATTAAAAAGGCTAAATGACTGGAAATAATCACTTAGCCTTTTAATCCGTACCCAGACCCGTACTTCGTAATTGCTGCGCCCATCATTCAAGACTGTCAAATCGGGTCTTTCCTGTCAAGCCAATGATGCCTATGCGTATGCCAAACACATGGATTACGGATTTCTCGTTCCGTGAACAAACACTTTATCCGCAACTCTGCTATGTGGTGTATTGGCTTAACTCCATTTCTATGGGCAACACTTTTGTTGCAGATTTCAAGCAGCTTTTATCGAAATACCCATCAGTAAGAACTCGTTTATTAGGCTTTCCTCATAATTGGGAACAAGAGCCTTTGTGGAGATAAAATAATTGCCCTGTTTCTTAAAAAGCACTGGGGCAAACCAGCTCCGTCTTTAATTGTTTCCAATAAATGGATTGTTTCAAGCCCCTATAGAAAGAGAACAAAAATTCCTGTGTGAAAATTAATCTACGACAAGGAGCAAGCAAGGAGCAATATCAAACAAAAATCAATACCTTTGCAGTACATATGAGATAGACCAAAACAAAAGTGGAATATCGGAAACGAATAGCAAGGAAAAGAGAAGAAACGACCCAAGTTGATGTCCTTTTTGAGTTAATAATCAATAAAAGCGTTAAATCTTCACCTTTTAGAATGTGCAATTAAAAATAACAACCATATTTCTGACTTATTATCTATAAAATATTGAGTAATAATCGGTTGTAAATACCGCAATTTGACGTATCTGGATTCAAAGCCAGTCCAAAACGAGCTCCCTTTTGTTTGATAAAAGCAACATTCTCCATGATGCTTTCTTTGCACTCGCTATGGATTGTCACAATATCACCCTCACGAATATCCATCGAACGGATAATTACACTGGGATGATCCATAAGCAAATGGATGTCAAATGAGATATTTGTTATCTTCCTTAATTGATTGACAAAATCAGGTCCAAGCGTCAGGTTAGGAACAAAGCTGGCATCCATAATATCTACATGAAGATAGTCCACGCCATTTTGTTCAAGTATGCGAACATCACGCTCTATGTTCATGAGGTTAGCACACATCATCGATACGGATAATTTTCCTCTTTCCATTACATTACTGTTTTATAATATTTCAACAATGTACCATACATATCCTTCAGACTATAGAAGGGTTCCCAACCTAATGCCTCAAGTTTGGTGGTGTCGAGCTTTAGGCGCGTAACTGGAGCATAACCCATATTGTCTTTCTGATCAATCACCAATTTTGACTTTATGCCGAACTGTTTGACGAGTAGTTCCGCCATGTCGCGAATAGAAATGAATGTGTCACTATTCGCCACATTATATGCTTCGCTATCCTTGCCTTCAAATAGCAAATACAGTATTGCACATACAGCATCTATCGTGTAGCAATAGGGTTTGGCTGATTCGCCCTTTGTGTGAAGCACTATGTCTTCATTCTTGATGATGCTCTTAGCAAACTGCGCAAAAACACGGTTATCTTCTAATGATACTCCCGCTCCGAAGGTCTGTGTGAGGCGAGCCATCTTCACAGGAACATTATATTCCTTTGCATAGCAATGGCACAAGCATTCAACAGCTCTTTTACCCAGTGAGTAGCTGGAACGGACATCAATCGGATTGATATAGCCCATCTTATCCTCTGTGATCTCGTCATCGGTCATGATTGTACCATAGCTTTCAAGAGATGAAAGATAAATTACACTCTTCACCTTCTGTTCCCGAGCAAATTCCAATATGTTATTCGTTCCCAGATAGGCCGTATTGATGTTCTCAACAGGGTAGTCAACATAGAATCTGGAAGAGGTCGAATTTGCACAATGCACAATAAAATCGACATATTCATTTACAGCCTGAATAGGTTGCACCATATCCTGAAAATACCATTTGACAGAGGTACTATCAATGATAGTTTTTGCTTTTTCTGCATTACGAGCAAAGCCAACAACTTGAATGTTTGCATTCCATACCTCATTGAGTTTCAACATGCACTTAATGAATGTGGAACCTATCAGGCCTGTTGCTCCCGTCACCATTATGGTCTTACCGCGAAGGTCATCAAGGAAAGGCGCATGATTGGCAAAAAATTGCAAATCTTCTGCTACGATAGGATTCTCTTTCATTTCTTCTCTGCCATTATTTGTTCGAAACGTTGCAAATCCTCTGGGGTGGTCAATTTGAAGTTAATCTCTGCGCCCTTGGAAAGGAACACCTTCAGTCCACATGCTGCAGCAAACTGAGCACCGCCTGTAACTGCTGCAATTTCATCATGCGTACGCTCTTCGTGTATCCTCAGATACTTCCCCAACTTGAATGCCTCCGGTGTCTGACCCGCATGAAGGATAGAGCGGTTAGGAACTGCAGTGATACAATTCTCCGCCTCACTCACATAAATGGTGTCCTTTACATCAATAGTAGCAATGGCTGCATCATACTTCTTGCATCCTTCTAGACAGTCATCAATAATCTGCTTGCTCACTAAGGGGCGCACTGCATCATGAATAATCACGATGTCATCGTCAGCATATCCTACTTCCTTGGCTTTTTTAAGAGCATTGTAGATGGTAAACTCACGAGTCTCGCCTGGTTCGGAATAATAGACAGGCTCTGCGATATTCATATTTGCCACGTAACCCTCAACGAAGTCTTTCCACTGCCAATCAAGGGCTATGATGTAAGCATCGATAGAGCCGCTATTGACAAACTGCTCTATGCTATACACTATCACAGGCTTATTAGCCACCATGATGTATTGTTTGGGGATGTTAGCTCCCATTCGGGTACCTACTCCCCCCGATAAAATAATTGCTATATTCATTTTCTTGATATTTTTATCTACCTCTATATTTGTTAAACATTTCTTCACCAACGATTGTAACGGCTACTTTCTTGATGATTTTCTTCAGTTGATATTTCCACCCTAATAGACCAGCGTAGTAGTGCTTGAAGAAATACTCATCATAATCAACGTCTTCGTAAATAAACAGAGGCTCGTTTTTAATTACATACTCCGTAGATTTCTCCCGCTCATTGAACATCGTGCGGGTATCTGCTGTTTTGAAATGAGCTCCTACAGCTCCAACATTAGTCATGAGATTCTTTGCTGGTATTACATGCAATCCGTCATTAGCCATTTCGTTGAGTATTAACACAAAATCCCACAAGTGAGTTCGCTCTATCACTTCTGGCATATTGGGATGCGTATTATCCCACATATCCCCAGCTTTTTTTGATCCAAAGAAAAAGGTTTTGTAAATACCCTTTTCTTTCATCTTTATGACATCGGGATTCAAGTCTTGTTTTTGCCAGCGATCTCTCCATCCTGCCCATGCTTGCGTTGCTGCTCTCATCCTTGAAAAGAGATAGTCAGTACCGTTCGGATTGTATTCTGGATATAGGTTGGATGCACCTATATACCAAATTCTTTTATCATCCTTGAATTTCTCAAGCATTTGTTCATGGAAAGAGAAAAGTGCCTGACTTGGTACGGTGTCATCCTCAAGTACCATACCTGTTTCTTCGTTATCAAAAAGCCAGTCAATGGCACCACGTGTCGATGTGTACACATCAACAGGCTCTTCTCTAAAAAAGGTTTTTAGCTGGCAGGGCCAGTCTATTTCCTTAACCCATAAACGAATCTGATTATTCTTCTCAATCTGCTCTGGCTTGTCTGCCGGAGGGCGGTTGGAATAAAAATAGAGTTTTTCAGGCTGTGCCTTCTTAATCTCTTCCCACACCTGTATAGCTGTATCTATACGAGTGTATGTTATAAAAAGAATAGGTACTTTTGTCATATGTCCGATATTTTTATTTATTACGTTCTTAATTTGCTGCGACCTTGGCTGGCGAGAGCATCGATTTTTACGACACTCCATTCTATCAATCGTTCAAGCAAGGTTCGTCTTAATATGATGTCAAACAGTACGCACAATGCGAATATCAACAATGCACTTACTATGATATGCAGCACAAAGGCATCTGAGTAATAGTATTCCTCCAAACTTATCCATTGATATAACTTATCATGCAATGCTGGGGCGCTATGCAGTATATATACATAAAAGAAGGATGGGGCCAGCCAATTGATGTCCTTACTGTCCAGCTTAAGGTTTTTGAAGAAGTAGAACAGCGCAACCGCCTGGCAGTAAACCAAGATATTGTTATAGGCATAAAAACGACTCTGCCATCCATTGTTGATGTCCCATCTGTAAGCTAATAATATCGTAAGTCCGAAACAGAGGGCTGTACTCGCTACGTATATAATTGCACTTGCGCCTTTTCCTATCTTTACATCTGCCACCCTGAGATAACGCCCGACTAGATAGATTACTGAAAAATTTACGAAGTCCATACCACGCTCTTCTGCATATCTAAAAGGTGTTACGGATGGTATCAGCACAAATACAATGATTAGTAGAATTAACCCGTTGGCGGAATTAATTTAAGTTGATAAACATGAGTAAAAAGTTGTACATATCGCTGATTTTTAGTAACTTAGTGGTGATCAAAACATTAAGTTCAAACCATCGTATGTACAACCTTTATACAAAATTCGTCAAAATACTTGAGATATGCAAGCAATTCTCTGAAAATCTCGTCAATGAATCTGGTAATGTTCCACGTCGTGGTCCTGTTCCCAAGTTTTCGGATTTGGAAGTGGTGGCGCTATCCCTGACGGCAGAGACCGAGAGCATTGATAGTGAAAAGTGGTTGTTCGACTATAAATTGCAAGAATACAAGGACAGCATTCCCAATCTCATATCAAGGAGACAGTTCAATGACCGCAGGAAGAAAACGG
>CDZR01001346.1_pt1 | contig 23570 bp, 15 predicted proteins | sample 554781 | NCBI WGS metagenome assembly CDZR01 (sample SAMEA3182065, study PRJEB8094) | gut metagenome | biome: human; feature: gut; material: Stool; isolation source: human stools | place: Canada | collected 2013-01-28
GATGCGAGCGGAAGGCATGGCGGCCAACTCCTTTATCGGTATACCACACTCTTGAAACAGGCGCACATATCTGCGCACCGTGTTGCGGGAAAGCTCAAAGCTCCTGCTTATCTGCTTTATCCCCATCCCCAATGCGTAACATTGGAGGATGTTTGCTATCTTTGTTGTCATAGTAGAAATGATTTTATCCCACCGGTCAAGACGGGAATCAAATCTACGAAAAATCCCCTGCCGGGCATTGCCAAGCAGGGGTATTTTTATATTGGAATCAAGGGGGTAGGATTATTTTAGCACAAGGGGGCAGAATCGCTTGGTTTTAGGGGGCAGCTTACACTGGATTTTCCAGGCTCTTTACGAATGAGACGATACAATGTATCACGACTAATTCCAAACAAGGCATAGGCTTCTGATACCTTAATATAGTCTTGGTCTTTAGGAATACTTTTTACTACTTCATCCAGCCTAAGATTTCTTTTTTCCTCGTCTTTTCTACGTTTCCAAGCAATCTTAGAACATCGAGGAGAACAATACCACGATTCTATGGTCTTGGCTAAAAACTCTTCTCCACAAATCGAGCATTTACGCTTTATTTCAAATTTTGCAGCTGGCATACAGTAACTTATAATTTGTTATTTTTGAGCATGTATATTTTTGTCGCACGTTATCTACTTTTTTGTCGCGGAACAATTATGGTACAAATATACAATAAAAATCCGAATAACAAGCAAAGTCAAAGAAAAGTGATATAAAAAGAAATAGGGCATAACTAATTGAGTTACACCCTATATTCTTATTTGTAATTATCGTTGTTTACCGATACTTACTTCACCTCCTCAAAATCAACAGTATCTCTGTATGAGCAACTTGCGTACACGTGTTGCAATTATATCGCAAATCCGAAAATAAGCATCCATAAGCAACCACAGCTCTTGACTGCAATAGTACGATTTTTATTCATAAATAAAGAGATGTAAACGCATAAAAATCAAAAGAAAGCGATGTTTTTAACAGATTCTTCGGTTTTATCCTTACCTTTGTATATGATATTGGGATGTTATACCCAAACAACAATAAGAAAACGATGCAGATACATAACAAATTCAAGTTGTAAAACTATTTATTATATTGAGATATGTCAATATGGAGCAAACTCATAGGAATCAAGAAAACCGAGGATAGAAACAATATCATCGGCAATAAAACCACCTCTGTACCATGTAGTGCCCACAATTATGCCATAGTAGATGTTGAAATAGGCTTGAAAGACCATAGAATCCATGATATAGGAGCCCTCAAGCATGATAACACGACATTTCATAAAACCTCAAAAGAAGAACTATTCATTTTCTTAAACGATGTAGACTACATCTGCGGACACAATATCGTTCACCATGATGCTAAATACCTGTTTACGGACAAAATATGCCGCTGGATTTTAGTTGATACACTTTATGTTTCGCCTTTACTGTTCCCTGAACACCCTTACCACAGGCTTGTGAAAGATGACAAACTGATGAGCGAACAAATGAACAATCCGGTGAACGATTGCAAGAAAGCAAAAGACTTATTGTTGGATGAAATAGCATGCTGGCATTCATTACCGAAAGAAAAGCGTATACTATTTGCATCGCTGCTGAAGGACAAGAAGGAATTTGAAGGATTTCTCAGTATGGTAAGTGCGGAGTATATCCATAAAGGAATACCTGAACTTATTAAAGAACTTTATGCCGGAAAGATTTGCCAACATGCCGATCTTGACATGCTCATCAACCAATATCCATGTGGATTGGCATACGCATTGGCTCTGATTGACACCACCGATTACCGCTCCATCACTCCCGGATGGGTACTTTATAATTATCCGGAAGTGGAATTTATCATAAAACTTCTGCGACACACTACTTGCAAAGAAGGCTGCGACTACTGCCATACGCAATTGGATGTGCTCCATAACCTAAAAACATTTTTCGGATATGAGCGCTTCCGGACATACGAAGGCGAGCCACTGCAAGAACGTGCTGCCCAAGCTGCGGTAAAAGGGAAATCGCTGCTGGCAATATTTCCTACCGGCGGTGGTAAATCACTTACCTTCCAACTGCCTGCACTCATGGCGGGACACTCCGTGCACGGGCTTACGGTTGTCATCTCCCCCTTGCAGTCTTTGATGAAAGACCAGGTAGACAACCTTGCCGACAGAGGCATCACGGATGCCGTAACCATAAATGGGATGTTAGACCCCATCACAAGATCGCTGTCAATACAAAGAGTACAAGACGGAGAAGCCTCGTTGTTGTATATCTCTCCCGAAATGCTCCGTTCAAAAACAATCGAGAAAATATTGATGGCGCGCCACGTTGTAAGGTTTGTGATAGACGAAGCGCACTGCTTTTCTTCATGGGGGCAGGATTTCAGAGTTGACTACCTCTACATTGGCAAATTCATCCAGAAATACCAGCAAAAGAAAAAATGCAAAACCCCGATACCTGTATCCTGTTTCACGGCCACGGCAAAACAGAAAGTAATCCAAGACATCTGTGACTATTTCAAGCAGACTTTGGATTTGAACTTGGAATTATTCGCATCAACAGCCTCAAGAACAAATCTACACTATTCCGTCATACATGTAGAGAATGACAATGACAAATATTTAAAATTGAGAGAACTTGTAGCAGAAGCCGATTGTCCGGCAATTGTTTACGTGTCACGCACCAAACGGACAAAGGAACTGGCTGCAAAACTGACTCGTGACGGTTACAAGGCACTCCCTTTCAATGGGAAAATGGAAGCCGATGAAAAAATTGCCAACCAAGATGCTTTTATGAACGATCAGGCACACATCATCGTGGCCACGTCTGCATTTGGTATGGGAGTCGATAAGAAAGATGTCGGTCTTGTAGTGCATTATGATATTTCCGATTCGCTGGAGAATTATGTACAGGAAGCTGGCAGGGCAGGTCGTGATCCTGGTCTTAGCGCACGTTGTTATGTGCTTTACAGTGACAATGATTTGGACAAGCATTTTATATTGCTAAACCAAACGAAACTTAGCATTAGTGAAATACAACAGGTATGGAAAGCCGTCAAAGACCTTACCAAACACCGTATGAAAGTCAACTGTTCTGCGTTGGAAATTGCCCGGCAAGCAGGATGGGATGATTCGGTATCTGACATTGAGACCCGTGTACGGACAGCATTAGCAGCTTTGGAACAAAGCGGATACTTGGTAAGAGGAAACAATGTACCTCATGTATATGCCACGGGAATAACGGTAAAGAATATGGACGAAGCAAGAGAACGCATAGCAGCATCACTACTTTTTGGCAGCGATGAAATAGAAAAGGCAGTCCGTATCATCAAGTCATTGATTTCTCAAAAACATATCGCCAAGGCTCAGGATTCGGAAGCAGAATCACGAATCGATTATCTGGCAGACATTTTGGGACTAAGCAAAAGAGATGTTATATCTGTAGTGGAGCGCATGCGACAGGAAGGTATATTGGCAGACAGTAAAGATATATCTGCCTATTTGCAGGATGCAGGTGATTCGGAACGAAAGTCACAAATCCTCCTCGAACGCTTTGCAAAACTTGAACAATACATCCTTAATCATATTCCCGACGGAACTTTACGAATATCATGCAAGCAACTGAATGAAAATGCCGTGAACGACGGAATCAGCACATCCAAAGAAAAAGATATCCGGACGCTGCTCTATTTCCTCACCATCAAGGGGTACACCCGTAAGAAAGAAGATGCGGTCCGCAATATGGAAATAAGTCGCCAGGCAGACTTCGAGTCTACTATGAGACGCTTTGAGAAGCGATTGGAGATAAGCCGTTTTGCCGTGGAATGGCTATATCAATCAGCTTCTTATGCAGAAAAGGAAAACATGCCCGGTAAAGCCATCCAGTTCTCCGTGGTAGAACTTCTGAACCGAATAAAGTCAAGCACTCAATCCCTTTTCAGCAGACTTGATGACATTCAATTAGAAGACGTGGAAGAAGCACTTCTGTATTTGTCGAAAATCGGTTCACTAAAACTTGAAGGCGGATTTTTGGTACTTTATAATGCCATGAATATCCAAAGAATAAAGGACAACAAGTCGAGATACAAGCAAGACGACTATCGGATGCTCAACGAATTCTACAAGTTGAAAATCCAGCAAGTGCATATTGTAGGCGAATATGCCAATCTGATGGTAAAAGATTATCATGCGGCCTTGCAATATGTTCAGGACTATTTCCAAATGGACTACAGAAAGTTTGTCATAAAATATTTCAAAGGAGACAGAGCAAACGAGATACAACGTAACTTGACACCACATAAGTACAAACAATTATTCGGACAGTTATCCAAACGGCAATTGGATATTATCTCAGATAAAGTTTCACGTTGCATTGTGGTTGCAGCCGGCCCAGGTAGTGGAAAGACACGTGTATTGGTCCACAAACTGGCCTCACTTCTGCTACTTGAAGATGTGAAACACGAACAGCTCCTGATGCTGACCTTTTCAAGGGCAGCCGCTACGGAATTCAAACAAAGGCTCATGGAGTTGATAGGCAACGCCGCCCACTTTGTCGAAATAAAAACCTTCCACTCTTATTGCTTCGACCTCCTGGGACGGATAGGAAATCTTGAGGATTCAAAGAATGTCGTTTCAAAGGCAGCCGAGATGATATGCCAAGGAGAAGTAGAACCAAACAAAATCGGTAAGACAGTATTGGTTATAGATGAGGCTCAGGATATGGGAGCTGAAGAGCATGCGCTTGTAAAGGCTTTAATAGCTAATTATGAGGAGATGCGTGTGATAGCAGTGGGAGACGATGACCAGAACATCTATGAATTCCGCGGTTCCGATTCCGGTTATATGTACCGACTGGCACAAGAAAGCGGAAGCACGTTTGTCGAAATGACCGAAAATTACCGCAGTGCGCGCCAGCCGGTGGATTTTGCCAACGGATTCTTGAAAAATATACATAAAAGGATAAAAAGTACACCAATTATCTCCATGAGAAAAGAAAAGGGTTGGGTTGAAGTGATACGCTATCAATCGGAATATATGTATCAGCCGCTCGTCGAAAACTTGCTTCAACATAGGGATAAAGGAACTTCTTGTGTACTGACCCAAACAAATGAAGAGGCCGTTATCCTGATGGCTCTTTTGCGGAAACATGGCATAAACAGTAAACTGATACAATCAATGGACGGCCTACGTTTTTGGAATATGGCCGAAATGAGATATTTCCTGAGGTATATAAACAAGCGGATAAAAACACCGTTAATCACGGAAGAGCTGTGGGAAGAAGCCAAGCATAACACCTTCTCTACTTATGACAGGAGTCTAAGCTTGATGTATGTGAAGCGGTGTGTGGAACTGTTTGAACAAACCAACAAAACAAAATATTTCAGTGACTTCAAGGAGTTTGTATTTGAGTCGTCAGTGGAAGACTTTTGCGACACATCAAGAGCCGACGTTGTGGTATCAACTATTCACAAGGCCAAAGGCAGAGAGTTTGACGATGTGTATATGCTCATATCCGACAATTATGTAAAGGATGCCCATCTGATGCGTCGATATTACGTAGGAATAACCCGTGCGAAAAACAGGCTGTTCATACATACAAACAGTGATTGTTTCAATCATTTGAGTGCAGACCGCTATCTTATGGATCAGCGACAATATGACATGCCTGAAGAAATTGTACTGCAACTCTCTCACAAAGATGTCAATTTGGGATTCTTCAAAGAACGGAAACAAGAGGTTTTAGCACTAAGAGGAGGAGATTCTTTAATTTACAATGATTTCTTCTTGTATAGTTCATCGACCGATAAACCTATAGCAAAATTATCATCAAGAATGCAGGGCACGTTATCTGAATGGGAACAAAGAGGTTATAAGGTGCAATCTGCATCTGTACGGTTTGTTGTGGCATGGAAGCCCAAAGATGCACCGAAAGATGAAACGGAAACGGCTGTTCTCTTAGCAGACTTGAGACTTTCTTTGTAAGTTAAAACACTTGAATTTATCATATTATCACTACCTTTGTGATAAGAATTAAATATTATACGAATAATGCAGATACATAACAATACATTGATAACAGAATGCTCAGCTTACGATTTCAAGGAAATGCTGGAGCGTAAGAAAGTGAAGTCGTGGCTTAAATCCGTGTCGGCTTTTGCCAATACGGACGGTGGCAGTTTGTTTTATGGAGTGAATGATGACGGCGTAATTGTAGGGTTGGAGAATCCACAAGCCGATGCTGATTTTATCAGTGAAATGATAAAGGCACGACTTGACCCTGTGCCGGAAGTTCAACTTATTCCGATAGAACACGAAGGGCATACCCTGCTTGAAGTGAAAGTAAAGACAGGAACGCTTACACCTTATTATTACTATCAGGATGGAACACGTACCGCATATATACGAATTGGCAATGAAAGTGTGGAGTGTAATTCGCAACAACTTCTTTCATTGGTATTGAAAGGTACGCACATGACATGGGATTCTCTTCCTACCCAAGTGGATGCCAGCAAACATTCTTTCATCATCCTTGCCAATACCTTCCGTGAGCAAACCCATCAAGAATGGAACGACAAGTATCTGGAATCATTCGGACTAGTAACTCCTGACGACAAACTGACCAATGCAGGATTGCTGTTTGTGGATAATTGCACGGTATTTCAATCGCGTATTTTCTGCACCCGTTGGACTGGACTATATAAGGATGATGCCATCAGTTCCGTGGAACATCGGGCTAACCTTGTGCTGCTCTTAAAATATGGTATGGATTTCATCAAAAACTATACCATGAGTGGCTGGGTGAAGATGCCAAACTATCGCCTTAACCTCCCCGACTATTCCGACCGCGCCATCTTCGAAGGATTGGTAAACCACCTTATCCATCGAGATTACACCATGATGGGCGGTGAAGTACATATTGACATTTACGATGACCGAGTAGAACTAGTATCACCTGGTGCCATGCTTGACGGCACACAGATTCAAGACCGTGACATATACAAAGTGCCGTCCATGCGCCGCAACCCTGTCATTGCAGATATGTTCACACAATTGGACTATATGGAGAAACGTGGTTCCGGCTTACGCAAAATGCGAGAGCTTACAGAGAAGCTACCCAATTTCCTACAAGGCAAAGAACCACAATATCAAACGGAAGCGACTTCTTTCTACACCACATTCTATAATCTGAACTGGGGTGACAATGGAAGAATACCTGTTGAGGAAGTGGCTAACAGGGTAAACAGTACCCTCGAAAAGTACCCTGAAAACGAAGAAAGTTCGGTGGAAAAGTTCGGTGGAAACAGCAAAAGTTCGGTGAAAACCTTTGGTAATACGCAAGAAAGTTCGGAGAAAGGTTCGGAGATAATCCCAAAAGGTTCGGAGAAAAAGTTCGGAGATTCGAAAAACAAATCTAAAAGCATTGGGAAAACCACACAAAAGATTATTGATTTCGTCATTTCCGACCCATCAATGTCTGCAGAAGCAATGGCCTATAAAATAGGAATAAGCTCCCGAGCCGTAGAAAAACATATTTCAAAGCTTCGTTCTATGGGAATTTTGTCTCGTGAAGGAGCAGATCATGGTGGCTATTGGCGCATTATTGTTAACCCTCAAACTGAGCAATAAAACTATGGAGACATCTTTCATACCATTCAGTGTAATAATTGCCGTTTTGATTATCGCCTTTTTGTTTGCCTCTTTGCCACAGGTAAACCATAAAACGCGATACAAAGTACTTTATGCAATAGCCATCATCATGTTATTAGCTGTTATCCCTATTAGTGAATATATGGCTGGTGGCATACAAAACTCAAGTAACAATTATCTGCTTGTCCTAATATTCGATATTGCAGTAGGATATTTCTGTATGTATATTGCCGCTTTACTGAAGTTCAATGTTCTTAAACGAAAGAACCAAGCATTAGAAAACGCCTTGACAGAAAAGCAACAAGAAAATGTAGCAATCCTATTGGAGCATCAAAACGAAAAACAACAAGCACTTCAGCAAAGAGAGCTTGAATGGTTAGCTGGGAAAATAAAGATGTTTACCGAAAAAGAACAGGAAGCTATTCTTGCCAGTGCTCTATCATTTGCTGAACATGACTTGATAGTTGCTCCCTCAATAAGCATACAGCCCAAAGAAACATGTAGTCAGCAAGAACTAATGTACTTTGTCTGCTCTGCTTTTTACAATATGGATAAAAGTCGTAGTGAAGTTGTGGGTTTCTTATATAAAGTTTTTCCTCTCTATTTTCCAGCAGGAGAAAGTGCATTGGCTAAAAAGATGCCGGGATTGGAAAAGGTAAAAGAAAGAAGGGAAAAAGAAAACACTCAGAAATAAATATCTAAATTATCAAAAACATGGATAATGTTAAAAAATATACTCATTCTAACTTTTTCACGAATAGAGACAACAATACCCTCATAAAAGAATTTGAGGGCATACTACACCATAATCCTCATATTTGTAATCTTGATGCAGTTGTCGGTTTTCTCAGAGCATCAGGATATTTTTCTTTACGTCCTTTCCTAGACAACATAAATAAGGTTAGGGTCTTAATAGGAATAAATGTAGATAAATACATTGCACAAGCAACAAGGCAAGGAAAGATATTTTTTGGAGCAGAAGAAGAAGTAAAAGAAGAGTGTCTACGTGAAATTCGCCGAGATATAGAGCATTCGCATTATAGCAAAGAGGTCGAAAATGGAATGTTCCAAATGGTGAAAGACCTTATTGATGGTAAATTGGAACTAAGAGCGCATCCTTCAAAAAAAATACATGCCAAAATATACGTACTTTATCCAAACGATTTTAATCAATACACCCAAGGAATGGCTATAACTGGTTCCAGTAATCTTACTGGAAACGGACTAGGCATCACGGAGGAACGTCAGTATGAGTTTAATGTAAAAATGGATAGATATGATGATGTAAAATTTGCCAAAGAAGAATTTGAATTATTATGGAAAGAAGCCGAAGGATGCGAAATTACGGCTGATGATGTAAAAACATCAATAGATCATACATACCTCAAAGGTGATGCTTCACCTTATGACCTTTATATTAAAATGCTCATGGAGTATTTTTCGGATAGAGTCATGGCAACAGACGATAACAATCCATTTGATATGCCGGAAGGGTATAAGAAATATGATTACCAAATGGATGCTGTGGAAGAAGGTTATCAAAAGCTACTGCGTTACGATGGCTTTTTTCTTGCTGATGTTGTAGGTCTTGGCAAGACTGTAATTGCTACAATGATAGCTAAGAAATTCTTAATCGAGAATGGGCGTGACAAAACAAAAATTCTCGTCGTCTATCCACCTGCCGTAGAACACAACTGGAAAGCAACATTTAAAGATTTTGGCATTGACAAGTTTGTTAATTTTATTTCCAATGGCAGTTTGTCTAAGATTCTCGATGAAGACAATTATAACTACTGGAATGCTGATGAATTTGACCTTATTTTGGTTGATGAAGCACATAAATTCCGCTCGCATACAACCTCTGCCTTTGAGCAATTGCAGGAAATATGCAAAATGCCCCGTATAGAAAATGGAAATATTCCCGGCTTTAAGAAAAAGGTAATGCTTATTTCAGCAACACCTATGAATAATACACCTGCAGATATATACACAGAAATCCAATTATTCCAAGATCCACGCCGATGTACGATTGATGGTGTATCAAATTTAACGGCATTCTTTTCACCTCTTATTAAAGAATTTAAACAGCTAAAAAGAGAGCCAAATTTCGACATAAGTCGATTCAAGAAATTAGCAGAACGAGTTCGAGACCGCGTTATCAAGCCATTGACGGTTCGGCGTACACGTACTGACATCGAGAACGTGCCTCGATATAATAAGGATGTGAATGGCTTTCCAAAAGTAGAGCGTCCTATAGAAAGTCGATATGAGCTTAATGAGCATCTCGCTGATTTGTTTGAACATGCTATGCTTACTCTTGAAAAGAACTTGACGTACGCTCGTTATCAAGCTATAGCCTACTTGAAGCCTGAAGCGGCACAAGGACTGTATGATAACGCGGAATTAATAAGCCGCAGCTTAGCTGGAATCCGTAAAAACGGATTGGTGAAGCGGCTAGAAAGCAGTTTTTATGCTTTCCAAGTTTCATTAGACAATTTCCGTCAAGCAAACCAAAATATGATAGATATGTTTGACCGCAACAAAGTATTCATTGCTCCGGATCTTGATATCAATATGCTATTAGAATCAGGGTTGAGTGATGAAGAAATTGAGGAGAAACTAAATGCCAAAGCGGAAGATAATCCCAAAAATGCAGTATTCACTGCTGATGATTTTAAGCCTGAATTTATAGAAATGCTTAGAGGAGATCAGAATACACTTGAAATGTTATGTTCAGAATGGGCAGATATAAAAGACGAAGATGATTCCAAGTTCACAAAGTTCAATGAGCTGCTTAAGCATAAGTTGTTCAAATCGGAACGCAATCCTGAACAGAAACTAGTTGTATTTTCAGAATCAGTTGACACAGTAGAGTATTTGGCACGCCGTATTAATCGTAAAGACGTATTGGTAATCTCCGCTGATAATCGTAGTAAGCAGTTCAAAACTATCCGTGAGAATTTTGATGCTAACTATAAGACAAAACTCAATGACTACAATATCATCCTCACCACAGATGTGCTTGCTGAAGGTGTAAACTTGCATCGAGCAAATGTGATTGTAAATTATGACACTCCTTGGAATAGCACCCGACTGATGCAACGTATTGGTCGCGTCAATCGTATCGGTTCTTCATCCAAACATATATACAATTACGTTTTCTATCCATCCCGTGAAGGAAACCGTGAAATCAATCTAAATCAAATCGCATTAAGTAAGATTCAAACCTTTCATTCCACCTTCGGTGAAGACAACCAAATTTACTCACAAGAAGAAATTCTTGACCGCGACTTAAGTAAACTCTTTGATGAAGGCATGAAGAAACAAAAGGAAGAATGTAATCAAGAATTGCCATATTACGAGGAACTCCGTGCACTCTATCAAAACAACCGTAGAGAATATAATCGCATAGCAAAACTCTCATTGCGTAGCCGTACTGGTCGTGAAATGAAAAAAGTAGATGGAGTAACACTTGCAAATGACACTCTTGTATTCCTGAAAACGAATTTCCGTAAGGTATTCTTTTTGGTCTCAGAAACAGCAGAAGAACTTTCTGTGCTTGATGCTCTAAAATATTTCAAAGCTCCCAAAGAAGAACAATCCGCAGAGCGTATAGAGCAACACCATAAGCATATTAATATGGCTTTACGAAAATTTCGCATGATGCAGGATGAAGAAGCACGTTCTCAAGAAACTACCCATGAGGAACAAGGTTCTGTTGGAGTGCAAGTTAGTACCGCTGTAAATTTGTTAAATAATTTCATTCGTGAAATAGACGATAATGAACTATACATAAAAGTAGTTCAGCTCAAAACATTAGCGGAAAGAGGTGTCATCACCTACATAGCTAAACGCTTACAACGCATACAGAAAAACTTGCGTCGCGTAGGAGGTAAAGCCAGAATGACACATGATGAAGCACTTGCAGAAATCATTGATATGGCAAAAAAGTATGCACCATATTATACGGCACAAGAATCTCTGCTTAATGAGCAAGAGACTAATGCAGAAATTATTTTATCAGAATCATTCAATAAACTCTAAAAATAGCAATATGAACTACAAAGAAGTCATCGAATCTAAATATAATCGTGAGGCTTGGCAAAAATTGCTTTATGATATATTCCGAAACAAAATTAGTTTTTGGAACACTCCTTCTGCGGTCCACGTAAGTAGCCGCTTAGCTAAAGAAGCATTGAATCTTGGCAAAATATCTCTTGTAGATGGAGAATCTATAGCCATATACGAAGTGGAATTGAGTGACAAAGTTGACATTGAGCGTAACCGTCGTGGCATTCGTGATATGCTCACTACAGATTGGCGTAATATGGGGTATGCTGGAGCATTTATGTTCTGTTATCGTAAGGATGAAAGCATTCTTAGATTCTCATACGTAAGTGAAACTTGGGGGTTTAACAAACAAGGCGAATATGAAAAGATGTCAACTAATACAAAACGCTATACATATTTGCTTGGCGAAGGTCGTGGATGCCGTACTGCCATAGAACAGTTTGGCACATTGAAAAATAGCAAACAGACACTCAGTGACATAACGAATGCATTTTCTGTCGAGACACTCACAAAGCAGTTCTACAAGGATTTATTCGAATGGTATCAATGGGCTATAGAACCATCATCTAATGTTTCTTTTCCCAATAATACGGGAACTGAAGATGATGACCGTGAGGATTTAGAAACAAAAGTAATTCGACTTATTACCCGTATTATGTTCGTATGGTTCATCAAGCAGAAGGACTTGGTACCACAACGGATATTCGATATTGATTATTTGCAGACTATCCTAAAAGAGTTTGACCCATATAGTCAGACTGTTGGAAACTATTACAATGCAATTCTCCAGAACTTGTTCTTTGCAACACTTAACCGTGCTATTGAAGATGAACAAGGAAACAAACGCAAGTTCGCTACCAATATAAAGAAAGATATCAAAACCCTCTATCGCTATGCCGAAATGTTTAACATCAGCGAGAATGATGTCGTTACCTTATTCTCAGAAGTCCCCTTCCTTAATGGTGGACTCTTTGAATGCCTTGATAAGACCAAGACGATTGACGGTGTTGAACAGGCCTACAATTATGATGGCTTCAGTCGCAACGACAAACGTTTTGCTGATGGGCGCTATCGCAATCGTGCCATTATCCCTAACAATCTGTTCTTCGATTCAGAGAAAGGACTGATTTCAATCCTCAGCCGCTACAACTTTACAATAGAGGAAAATTCACCCGAAGAACAGCAGGTAGCCCTTGACCCAGAATTGTTGGGTAAAGTATTTGAGAATCTATTAGGCGCATACAACCCCGAAACAAAGGAAACAGCGCGAAATCAAAGTGGTTCGTTCTATACGCCCCGTGAAATAGTCAATTACATGGTAGACGAAAGTCTCATTGCCTATTTAGGAGATACTCAATTTGTACGTTCCTTATTCAATCCAGATTTCACCCTTGACAGAGAAAAACCAGAAGAATATCAGCGTGTCGCTAAAAGATTAAAGGCTATCAAAATACTTGACCCGGCTTGTGGTTCTGGAGCATTCCCGATGGGATTGCTTAATCGCATGATAGATGTGCTCTGTCGTATTTCTCCAAATGAGAAAGTGTATGACTTGAAATTGGCAATCATAGAAAATTGCATCTATGGCAGCGACATTCAGAGTATCGCAGCCCAAATAACAAAACTACGCTTTTTTATCTCACTGATTTGCGATTGTGAAAAAGATGCTTCTAAACCAAACTTTGGCATACCGACATTACCAAACCTCGAAACAAAGTTTGTCGCTGCCAATTCTTTGATTGCTAAAAAGAAGCAAGCTTCACACTGTTTATTTGAGAATCCGGATATTGAGCCAACAAAACAGAAATTGATAGAAGTCCGTCATGAACATTTTTCTGCAAAAACTGCTAACCGCAAAAGTACCTTACGAGAAAAGGACAAGGTATTACGTGAAAAATTAGCTAGATTACTGGCGGATGACAAAGACTTTGCCCCTGAAGATGCTATACAATTGGCAGCATGGAATCCTTATGACCAAAATACAGTAGCAGAGTTCTTCGATCCTGCTTGGATGTTTGGAGTCAGCGATGGCTTCGATATAGTAATAGGTAACCCTCCATACATCCAGTTACAAAATAATGGTGGTGAATTGGCTAAACTCTATGAACCATGTGACTATAAAACATTCGCAAAAACGGGAGACATATATTGCCTTTTCTACGAACGTGGATGGCAATTACTGAAACCCAAAGGTCATCTTTGTTATATCACGTCCAACAAATGGATGCGTGCCGGATACGGAGAAAAAACACGTGGATTCTTTGCTAAGAATACAAATCCCCAATTGCTTATAGACTTCGCAGGCGTGAAAATATTTGAGAGTGCTACAGTTGATACAAACATCTTACTCTTTTCTAAAGAAGATAACGAGCATAAAACTTTATGCGCTGTCACCAATAAACAAAATAAAGATGGCGTTAAGAATTTGAGCGTTTTCGTGCAGCATAGCGGAGCGGTGTGTGATTTTTCTTCTTCCGATTCATGGGTTATCCTATCTCCTATCGAGCAAAGCATCAAGCGGAAGATAGAAGCCGTAGGAACACCTTTGAAGGATTGGGATATTCAAATCAACTATGGAATAAAGACAGGTTATAATGATGCTTTTATCATTGATACGGAAAAACGTGAAGCGATATTGGCGAATTGCCAGACGGAAGAAGAACGCAAAAGAACGGCTGAACTTATACGACCGATTTTGCGTGGCAGAGATATTAGGAGGTATGAATATGAGTGGGCTGACAAGTACCTCATAGCCACATTTCCATCACGTCACTACGACATAGAGCTGTACCCTGCCGTAAAGCGACATCTTCTTTCATTTGGCAAAGAAAGACTGGAGCAGACAGGCAAGACCTATTCTATCAACGGCGAAAAAATCAAGGCTCGCAAGAAGACTCACAATAAGTGGTTTGAAACACAAGACAGCATCAGCTATTGGGAGGATTTTATGCGGCCAAAAATAATATGGAAGCGTATAGGGTCAATACTTCGCTTCTCGTATGACACTACGGGTAATTTGGGTCTTGATAGTACCTGCTTTGCCACAGGGCAACACATGGCTTATTTGTGCTGCATATTAAATTCTCTTATGGGGCATTATATGTTCAAAGATTCTCCCAAGACTGGTACTGGAGACTTGCTTGTAAGCGTACAAGCCATTGAACCTATTTTGATACCGATGAATAAAGATATGGAATGCTTGTTTGAAAAGTTACTGGAAGAGGTCTTGGAACATCGCTCGGAAGAAACAGAAAAGGAAATAAACCGTTTAGCTTTCAAACTATACGATTTATCTCCTGCTGAAATCAACTACATCACTGATTTTGTTACTCAATCTCAACAAAGCCAATAACTTGTCGTTCTTTCTCTGATAGATTATATAAGTCGAAAATCATGGAATCTATTGCCATGGCTTTCGACTTGCTATATACATTCTGAATATCATTAACAGCAGACCTGAATCGTGCATTCATTTCGTCTGTCACCTGCATTACTGGAATTTTGTCAAAAAAAATTTTGCTCATTTCACGAGTTCCACCTTGTAGTTCTGGAAATGAATCACGGAAGCAGAACTTGAACAAAGAAGAATTGAAGAATGCTGTAAGATATGCTATAGCTTGACCTGTTATAATGAAACACTTTTGATTTGTACAATAAGCATTGTCATCATATACGAACGGCATATATTTTGTCATGTTGGGATAGACAATTTTTGGCTTATTAAAATCCTCCATATAAGCACAGTTACGAAGGTTATATGGCGTATCTCCTTTGTCTGTTCTTTTCGATATTTTATCCCAATATAAATCTAAATGAGCTTTTATGGCAGGATAATCTTCGATTTTGATGCGAGGTAATTTACCTTTTATACCATTATGAATGTTGATAATCCATAATTCAGCCCATTTATACCCGTATCTCCTAATATCTCTGCCACGCAAAATCGGTCGTATAAGTTCAGCCGTTCTTTTGCGTTCTTCTTCCGTCTGGCAATTCGCCAATATCGCTTCACGTTTTTCCGTATCAATGATAAAAGCATCATTATAACCTGTCTTTATTCCATAGTTGATTTGAATATCCCAATCCTTCAAAGGTGTTCCTACGGCTTCTATCTTCCGCTTGATGCTTTGCTCGATAGGAGATAGGATAACCCATGAATCGGAAGAAGAAAAATCACACACCGCTCCGCTATGCTGCACGAAAACGCTCTGTTTCATTCCGTCAAAAACTGTTTTATAAAACGGTCAAGCGTATTTCTATCAACTTTACATAATTTAGAAATTTTACGCTTAGAAACTTTTGCCTTTAAAAGTTCATGAATAAGATTTTCTTTTCCATGAAGTTTATATTTTTCTACAGAACTTTTTCTTCCCTTTGGTCGTCCCAATGTCACACCTTCAGCTTTTTTTCTTGCCAAAGCCTCCTTCGTGCGCTGGCTAATAAGATTACGTTCAATCTCAGCAGATAGTCCAAAAGCAAAGGCAAGAACCTTACTTTGGATATCATCACCAAGACGATAGTTGTCTTTTATAGTCCACACACGACATTCTTTGGTCATACAAATATTTAATATCTCCATAATCATGAATAGATTTCTTCCCAATCGTGATAATTCTGCACAGATAATGAGATCATCTTTCTGAATCTGTAGTAAAAGCCTACCCAATTCACGTTTATTGTATGATTTCATACCACTAATGGTTTCCTCAATCCAACCATCAATTACAAGTTTATAACGTTCACAGAAATTATTAATTTCAAAACGCTGATTCTCTACTGTCTGCTTATCGCTGCTTACTCTAATGTATCCGTAAATCATAATTTTATTTTTTATTATTTATACTTTATAGAATATCCCATAATAACAAGAAAAATCCTTTTAGCCATATTCTATAAGAATATAAAAGAATAAATCCTTAATAAGCAGTATTTTTTATATGCAACAAATTCTATTTCTTTATTTTGAGTTTCTCCATTTTTTTAATATAAGTTCAGATTGTTCCTTTACAGCCCGATACATCGAATAATACGCAAAGCTTTCTTCCTTATACTTCATACTGCTAACAGAAGCAGTAATAGCCCATGTAACAATAGCGACAATAAAGACCACAACATACTGGAGTTTTATATGATGCCCACGTATAAACATCCCATTAATATTGGGTGGAATAATGGTTACTGGATTTTTCAATTCATTGATTTTTGCAAGTATCTCATCCTGCCGTTTTAATATGCAATCCGTATTTGCTTCAATAGTCATACGATTGAGATTGTAATCGCAAACGTGCCGATAAAGATATTCAAGAAGTTTGGACTTCTGCTTGAATAATTCAATGAGTTTCGGGAACCATAGTGAAAATGGTAAAGTGTTCGGCTGTTGTTTCCAAATATGTTTCTTTACCACAGACAAGGCTTCATTCCAACAAGTGCAGAAACCTTTAGCGACTCCATTATAAATGGTCTTTTCGTCAAAGTCCACTTTTACAGATTGTTCCGATTTAGAAACAGTGGCATTCTGTTTTTCAATACATTCTTTTAGCTCACTGATACTTTGACGCAAATTTGCAAGATTCGCAGCTACTACATCTTCTTTCATTATCTTCTACGTTTTGAGGGTTTATAGAAAGGTTCGTTTCTTTGGCTATCCTTGTTTTTATCGTCTCGCCATCCTTGTTCATTGCTTGTTCCTCCACCTCCACTGGAAGTTATGGCCTGATGGGGTTGAATAATCAATTCTGTAGTTACATTGCCCGACGTAACGCAAAGGCTGTTAAAACTCAAATCACAGTCAAGTTTAGAACCTGCAATGCTAAATTCATCCATACAAAAGGATATACCACGAATTTTATCAGAGTTCTCAACATGATTAAAACGCATATCTATGCCCTGACCTTTGAGAATGCCAAGAAAATCATTCCATGAGCGAGATACAGCCAGTGCATCAAGAGCTGCAGAACGTAGATTATACTTCCGTAATTGATGAGGACGTAAACGGCTCTTATTTCTGGCTTTGCTGTTTTTAGGGGCAAAGTAAAGTTTATATTCTTTGGTTAAAGCTCGACAGACTTTTGCATTTCGTATCCGTTCGTTGCTATCAGAAATGAGATTACCGTCATTATCTATCCGATTGAACACTATATGGCAATGTGGATGTTCCGTATCATGATGCCTGGCTATGATATATTGGGTATTGCTAATCCCCATCTGCTCCATCCATTTCTTGGCAATCTCCACCATAAGTGTATCTCCTTTTTCATCATCGGAAAAACGGATGGTATCTTGCGGAGAGAAAGCAAGTGATACGTGTTTCACCGAACTTTTTACTTTCGGACGCATAGAAGCTTGTATCTGAAAAGAATCGGCTATGGTCTTATTGCTGATGGCACAGACACCTTCGTATGCTAAAAGTATGGCACTCTTTTTCTTGTTCTTTTGATCATTGGCGTAATTTACTATCCCTCCAAAATCGGCTCTTGTTTTAATCTTCGCTATCATGATTGTTATTCTTTACTTGGGTGATAATTCTACTGACTTCTGATATAATAGAAAAACATTGTTGTTTCACTGCTTCCAAACCATAGATGTGCATCTGATGGGCAATCTGGTTGACATTATTGGCTATACCGGAAAGGTCACGGATTGCCGATACCATTTCCGGACTGATACGCTGACCAACTTCACAGCCCATTGCAGCCTGATGGCAAAATTCATTGACAGACAGTCCAGCCTGTTGGGCTTTGGATTGGATATAGATATAGTCGTTCTCGGTAAACATTACCCGGAAACATTTCGTGCGTTTCTGGTAATTCGCTAACTTTGGGCGACCACCAAGTTTCTTTTTCTTCATACTTATCTAAACTTTGATGTGCATAAATTGATTTTTTGAGAGTGGCAGTTCTATCCGCTTGCCGCCTAGGTTTTAGTGACACTAAAACACAAACTTGCCACTCAAAAAATCTTCCTATATTTACCTTGTTCTATTCGGCTTAGTTTGCCATCTTTGATAAAGGCTTCTATCCATTTGTTTGCCGTACTTCCATTCTCACCTAAAGCTAAAACAGTTGCATCATAATCTTTTTTGGTAAATGTTTCGGGCAACATATTATAAAGGGTATTCCTTCGTGCGTAAATGCCCGTTTCTTGTGAAAGGGATTGTAAACGTTTGGGCTGATTTCCTGACAAGTTTCGATAGATGAACACTGCATGGCAAAGCAAGGTTTCACAGATACTCATGGCTATGGAATAGTCATATTTATGGCAAATTAATTGTATAGTCTCGTCAGAGGAATATGATTCGTGAGGCATATTCTCCAAATGCCGGACAGCAGTCAACACCATCATTATACGATAGGCAATCAGCCCCATCCGACGGACTACACCCTGCATTTTGTTATCTACTTCGTCACAACATTCATCATTCACCCGACTGAGATATTCTATAAAATGTTCCTGCAAATCAGAGGGAAGAGAAAAGGAATAATTACCTTGCCTAACAAATTCTTCATGTAAATGGCAGAATTTATCCCCCAATAGTTTGAACATGGCATTCTTGGATTGGGAAATATCATTTGTGGCAAACACGTTTCTTATACCTCTCTTGAAGCGAATGATATAGAAACAAAAACGGCTCATCAGACCGTTTTCTGCATCAGGTATCAATTTTCTTACTTGTTCGGGAGTTCCTGCCAAAGCGACTGACACTCTTGGATTGCTGACTTCGCAATATTCCCTGTCCTTGCGGCGGCTTAAACTGACTAACTCATGGTGGAATGCTTTTCGCAATACATCAGAATAATTACCATAGTCCGACTTCAAAGTCTGGCTTAATGTGTCACCTTCCGATTCAAATAGTAGTCCGATACCGTCATTATCTCCCAATATCTTCAAGAAAGAACTTGCACTACTATTGGCAGGAATGACAAGCATTCGCATGGGCGGTTCAGCTGGCATGGTCATTCCACCATCTTTCTTGCCTTTGATGTAAGCGTTTATTGCTTCCTTATACTCCTGCTCCAATCGTTTGGAAAGTTCATGCAAATTACGATTGATAGGGGCTACAAGTTCCCGGCACAAAGTCAACGCACCTTTCCCCATACCGGCATCTGCAACAACAAACAGATAAAGATTCGGATAAACGATTCGTTCATCGTAAACTCCGCAAACATTGTGAAAGCAGACAGACAAACACACAATAGCTCCAATCAATATCGTATCACGGTCATCCAGCGATATAGAATTGTTAACAACCTCATTTAGGAAAGGGGGAAGATGCGCAAATACACACTCAGGAAATGCTGGAAGTTCTTCCTCTGACTTTATCCATTTACCCGTTTTTCTATTTTGGATATTTGGAAAAATGGATAAATGTTCTTTGCTGAATGGAGCCAGCGAGATTCCGGCTTGGTTTGCCAGATGGAAGAAAGAACGAATGGTAATACCTTGTCCTTTGGATTGCAGACAATGCGTGTATTGTTTGTCTGTCTCTTCCCTTTGATAGTGAAGATAAAACCTACTAATGCGGTGATAATACTCCCGTCCGTTTTCTCCCAATCCGTCCACAAGCGCAAAACCCAATTCTACCCAATCTTTATAATTGGGTGCTATATCAATGGCACGCTGCTCTATTTCCCAGACAACATGTTCCACATCTTCCTCTACCTTATTATATAATGAAGTGATACTTGGTATATCTGTTTGCTTTATTTCAGAAGGGACATTCTCCCAATCTTGGGCGAAAAATATTTTCTTCGACATCATCTTTATATTTAGGGTTAATATATGCTTGTGGATCATGTGGCAAAAAACATGAACGAGCAACGTCACTTCCGGACATATCTACTAACGGCAAGCCTGTTGCTTTGATGCAGTTGGCAACAGCCTTAAAGTACCGGAAATGTTCCCAGCCTTTCAAGTCTACAGGTATGATCCATTTTAATCCATTACCGGATGGACTGACAAACAACAGTTCCGTATCGAAATATTCATGGTTGAGTAACTTTTGCTTTAGTTCCATAATATCTTCCACATGATCAAAGTCCAGACACATCAATCCGGAGTGCATTATCAGTTCCTTCTCATTCCGCTTACCGAATAATCCAGAAAAAGTACAATAGTCAAAATGGGTGGTTTTGTACCTTTTGGCTTCAGGAGAAGTTAACATCAGACGTAGAGCTTCGGTTTGTGGTTGTGCATAATGCCCGGTGATATAGCGGTACACATCCACAATACCTACAGCTCTTATCGGTTCGATGTTCTGGATAGGCTTGCGAAAGAATGAAAAACAATAATCAGTCGTTCCCATCATCTGATAATCTTTTTGGATTCGACAAATCGTCTAGCTTCCTCCATCAAGTCATTCTGTGTCTTATGCGATTTGTTCTTCAACCAGTCATCTATTTCCGATTGCAAGAAAGCCAATGCCTTATTTATTTTATGTACGGGAATCTGTTTAGTTGATACCCATCCATAAACCGTTTGCTTGGCTGGATGCGATGGCAGATAAGCGCATAGCTCATCTATATCCATCCACTTGGGTGAATCACTTGCCTGCTTATGTTGCAAGGCATTTACTTTGGATTGTAGTGATTCTACGGACTCAATCAGGTAGGACAACGCATTTGGCATTTCCTCCAACGAATTTACTTTATAAGCCATTTTCTTCGTATTAAAGTTGATGCCGCAAAAGTATAGGGATGTTTATGAGTGCTAAATAGGTGCTTGAAAGCCACCAATCAACCGCTCATTTACCACTGACAGATTTAAGTTTCATTAATACGAGAATTTATTGGAAAACATAATAAAAGGGAAATAAACTATTATTGGGACTAACACATTCCTCACCGAAAGTCTCAATGCTACAAAACACCCCTCAAAAAGCCGATGCTTCATGAGGGGCAAATGGTGGTAAGTATATGATTGGTATTACATAAGTCGTTGATGCTCAATGGTGGATATAACCACCACAACCTATAAATCCAAATTTTCTATATACAGTGTATTGGCGGCTTTCTCCTTTTGTTCGTTTACAAGATGCGTATAAATCTGCGTAGTTTTGACGTTTGTATGTCCCATCAAAGACTTGATTGTGTATATGTCAACGCCATTTTCCAGCAACAGCGAAGCGTAGCTATGTCGCCCACAATGGAAGGTGATGTGCTTCTTGATACCGGATGCTTCTATCCAGACTTTCAGAGGACGAGAAATCCAAGAGGCATCGGTCAGTCCTTCAAAAACAAGTGCTTCATCATCGTTTGGACGTATGCCACATAATTGAAGTGCTTGTTGGATGACAGGCTTGTAATCCGGTCTTTTTGTCTTTTGCTGTACAACGACCGCTTGCCATGTTCCCTTATTTGTTTGTTGAATCTGTTTCCATTTCAAAGATTGAATATCACTATGGCGCAATCCTGTGAGAATAGAGAACAAGAACGCACGTTTCAAAACATCATCCTTGCAAGGGGTATCAACCAACATTTGCACCTCATTCATGGTAAGTGCAACACGGGGTTTCTCAATGTTTGTTATTCCCTTTACTTTTGCACTTATATCAACTGTAAGATATTCATCAATAAATGCCTGTTTCAGTCCGGCTTTGAGTATGGAGAAATAGGTTGATGCCGTATTTTGTGAGATAGTACCTTTCTTATTCCCTCCCATTGGAGCACGAAGAAGGAACATCTTTATATCTTCAAGCAGTTTAACTGAAATCGCCTTGAATGGAATTGGTTGCTCATGCGAATACATTTTCAATAATTCGCCTACACGCCTCCAGTTAACTATAATCGAATCGGAACTATTGGGATGACGTGTGCTTATAATACCATTGAAATACTTGATAAAATCCTGTTCGCTCCGCTCATTCTGTGCAGCGATTTCGTTTTCCTTATCAGTGTAAAGGATGGCACTATCGTATTCGTGTTGGCGTAACTTACGGATATTGTCAGCATAGATACAAGCCTCTTGGTCTATCGTTGAACGGCATTGGATAATCCCATTCAAATCACGCTTAGGCTTATAGTTGAATGTTCCATCTGGCAAAATACGTGCAATGGACGATTTGTCCCAAACAGGCGTGGATATAGTCCGGTTAATGGATTCCACCACACGGCTTGCCCGTTTAGAACCTCGCTTATAAACTGGGTATGATTCTATAATCAGATACCACTCTTCTTTATAATTCGACCTTCTGAGTTTGACGGTCACTTTGGTATTAGGTAATGCTTTCTTCATTCTACTTCTGACTTATATAGATTATCAATTTCTTGCTTGGGTACATACACATAGTTTCCTATTTGTCTTGAGGGAATAGAGTATTTTCTAACATGTGCCCATACTGAACTGTCATTAATATGGTACTTCTCACAAATCTCAGTAATGGTATAGCAATCCTCCGGCTCTAAGCTGTATATTTTAGGAGCAGGCTTTTCTTTCTCCGCAATACTTTCCGGTCTGTTTAGAAAAAGCCATTCCATTTCAGAGCGTTTGATACGTGTGAGCCTTGTACCCATATTGATAGTTGGAATACGTCCCAATTTAATCAGGCGATACAGAGTGCTACGTTCCACCCCGAACATAGCGACGGCTTCCTTTACAGAAATGTACTCTCTGATGTCTGATACTTGTTTAGCAATGGCTTCTAACTTCGCGTTTCTATCCTTTGCATCCTTTTTGCGTTTCCAAGCCACTTTACCACATTTAGGGGAACAATAGTGACTGTCAAGTGTTTTTGCGACAAACACTTTGCCGCAGACCTTACACTTCCGTTTGATTTCAAATCCGATTGTTGGCATGTTATCTACTTTTAAGTATGTATTAGTATGTATAAGTG
>CDZR01012458.1_pt1 | contig 22141 bp, 18 predicted proteins | sample 554781 | NCBI WGS metagenome assembly CDZR01 (sample SAMEA3182065, study PRJEB8094) | gut metagenome | biome: human; feature: gut; material: Stool; isolation source: human stools | place: Canada | collected 2013-01-28
AGGTGTAATATATGTCACAAAGATGAAGAAGAATCTTGTCTATAATACACTCTCAGACACAATGTATATGGATCCTAATGGACTTATGCAAGAAAGAGTACAGATCGTTGAGTTTACAAAGCATACAAAGGAAGCAGGAGAAATCAAGCACAAGGCAAGGATTATCACATATGTTGATCTCAAGAAGAAAAAGCCCCAATTGATATCGCTACTTACTAACGATATGGACATGCCTTCCGAAGAAATTATCGCCATATACCGCAAAAGGTGGGAGATAGAGCTTCTCTTCAAGCAACTGAAACAGAATTTTCCTCTGAGATATTTCTACGGAGAGAGTGCCAATGCCATAAAAATTCAGATTTGGGTTACTCTTATTGCAAATCTGCTTTTAATGATCATACAGAAACGCATTAAACGCTCATGGAGTTTTTCAGGGCTGGCAACTATGGTAAGAATTATGCTCATGTACTATGTGAACTGCTATACTTTCCTTGAAGAACCAGAAAAAGATTGGGCGAAGATGCTTGAAGAGGCAAAGGATGGGCCTCCTGAACCGTCTTTATTTGACTAAGGGAGGCTTACTTTTTCAAAAAATCATCCGCAACGCCTGTTTATGGGCATTGCGGATAGGATTTCTATGCTCTTTTGAGTTTTAGCGGACAGCAATAGTTTATAATAAACAACGCGAAATGGCATTTCGACTCCAGACTATCTAATATTGCCTTTTTGTCATATTCGTCCGAATTATTCAGATTGTAATGGGAAAGATATTGCCATAAGTATTCATTTATTTGTTCTTCCTCATCATCTTTTAATTGTAATCTCAGCTCTTTCCTATTTGTAACAGCATATTTATCCACAATACTTGAGATGTACTGATTGAATCTCTTTCTATCAAAAGCAACTTCTTTATCATGTCTATGTATACTCTCATAATCCAGAGGCTTAGGTATAGTTGCAAAATAATGAGCATATTTGGTTTTTATAAGAGTTTCAATTTCGTCACATAGCTCTTTTGAAGGGGCATTTCTTAAATAGAAGACAGTTGTTCTAAAATCTTCGTCATCTCCCCATTCTTCTGCTATTGACGTTATGTCACCAGGGGTTAAACGAATAAATAGTTTAGCTTGGAGTTGCACATAGTCACGGTACGAGCCAGAGGTTTTGTGAATCATACGCAGTTCTTCAAATATAGTGCGAATCTCATCAATGTCACAATATGTAGACATAAAACCACTGAAAGCATTAAATATCTTTTTGCCATCTTGTCCGTGAAAGAAGGTATGTCGATTATCGTAAACTTTCAGCCATGCATTATCAACAAAATCTTTCAGATTTGGATGTTCGATTATAAGTTTTTCTGTATTTACTATCAACTGCGATAAAACTTTAATGGCTTCGTCATCATGATAGTTATAGTGCGTCTTATCTGCGATTGTAGGATAATATTGCCAAAGCTTGATTAGACTGACATATTGGGATACATTTCCCAATGCTGTGACAACATCGTCTCTATTGACCGAAACTTTGGCAGAGTCGCTTTTTCTTGCAAAGTCATGAATTTCAGAGTCGTTCTTAATTGCAAAGTCCACGAATTCATCATAGGAACTTGAGGCAACAATCAGTTTATAGATTGATTTCTTTAGAAGAACATGTTTTATTGATGACGTTAGCTCTATCAATCTCTTGATGTCATCCGTATTTGCAAATATTTCATTGCTAAATGGTATGTAGGGTGCTTCATACCATCTGCCGTCATTATCTCCGAACTCTTCTAATCGTTTGTAAGCTGAAGCCTTGTAAGCCGCTTTTAAACCATTTCTGTTTATAATGTCAGGAGAGATAAACCAGAAAATGAATGACAACAAATAAAGATATGCTCCTAATTCGGCTTCATTGTCATACTCTTGTAAAAAGAAATCTAATGAGTCTTTATTTAAACAGAAGGCAGCAAGTTTCCGGTCAAAAGACCATCCGCAATCTGGACTACTGGATATGCGCTTATCCTTATATTCTAATAAAACTTTCTTAAAAACCTTATGGCAAAAAGAGGAGTCCAAACAATTTGTATCTATATTTAGCAACGCTTCCGCATGATTATCATAAGTCCAATCGAGCAGATATTCTTTTTTCGAACCATTTGACTGCACTGCCAAAAGCAACTCAAACGCATCAAGCCATTCTGGTTTAATACGATTGATGCCATTGTTTCGATAACTGATTAAACCAAGAATTGCATCTACATTAAGCATTGAAAGATATTTTGCAACATAATACAATTGAAAGGCATTCTTTTCGAACCGATAATATCCTCTGTCGTCTCTATGAAATAAAGTATAACCAAGGCAACATCTCATATCGTCTTCTGAGATGTCCATGTCTGCAATGTCTTCTATAGACAATTCTTTCTTTTCTGTAAATTGCATCACTAAGGCAATGCGTTGGAGAAGTTTTATTCCTCTTAGTCTTACATCTACCACAGAACCCAACTTTCGTTCATTGTCAGCAGTAAAACTTCTATCGATAAGGAATTCATAAATGGAAAGTCTGTCATTCGGAATTTTAGTATGCATGCGATAACAATCCAGCAATCCGTTTAGATAGAAAGGTACATACACTAAAGAATACAGATTGTTCTCTTCTATTTGACGCAAAAAAGTCTCTTGGTTATCTATTCCACTTTGTTTAATTATACTTTTAACATCGTCAAAGCTTAAATCCTCAAGATATAAACGTTGGAAATCAGTTAAAATTTCGTTGTTAGCAATAAAGTTTCTTCTACATGTGATGACTATACGCAATTCTGGATATTTGCGTTGTAGGGTTGTTATCTCATTCAAAAATTTCTCCCGCAGTTCGTCACTGCTGATTTCATCATAACCATCTATGATGTAAACGATATGATTTGATTGCCAAAAATAAGGAATTCTTAATACTGGGTTATAGTTAAACATTTTGGCTTCAAAAAAGATAGGAAAGACATCTGACTCTTCCTCTTTTAGAAAAGAATACAACTTTCTTGCTTCATATGTTTTACCTGCTTGCCCAGCAGCTATGAGTAGCCATTGTTTGCTTTCAAAGCCTTTGGCTTTACCCATTACATATTCCTCTAATGTATATTCCTTATATTTATCTGGATTTATGAAACGTTCGACAAGATAAGAATCTTCTTTATTGGAATAAGCACTAATTCTTCTGGGATAGTATTGTTCGCCATCCTTAAAAAACAATGGGTCTTTACTTCCTTCGATGGCATTGCAAAACTCATCTACATTATAATAGTTTTCACCCAACCAACTCTTTATTCGCCAATCGAGTTCTATGACACGTTCATGATCTGATGATTTCAATTCGGCACATAAACTTTTGAAGTTTACAGCGTCAGTAGCACCGTCAAATTTGAATTCCTCATCTCTATATGAAAGAACAGTATTGTTCGCTTTGTTGGAAATTATAAAGAACTTGAGCTTATAATGTTTAAGCTTTGAATTCTCTTTACACGATTTTAATGTATCATCTAACTTTTTTTTCGTCTGTTTGCTCGTTACTTGGACACAAACCTTATTGGTCAAATCTATTAGGTCTATTCCAGCGGCATTGCTCATATGTTTTTTGCCGTTGAAATTTTCCAACTTATAACCATAAACAGAGTTCATCAACATCAACACAAGATTCTCACATGCCACATTGATGTCATTTGTTCCCTGTGTATTGCTGATTTCTATATAATGAGATAAACATGAGAGCATTTTTTCAATATGCTCTACACTATCACTATATGATGTCGATATTTTCATATACGTTGTTAACTATTAGCTTTTTACGATATTATAGTTGTCTTTAATGCTTCTACCTTTTTCTATTGATTATTCCTCTAATACTAAATACAAACAAATACACAACATGAAGTATTACGCTTTTCAAAACTTGTATAGATAGCATGTTTAATGTCGTTTATTTTACTCCTAACATTATAATACTCTTATATCCTCCTTATCGAATTAATAAATATAGCCATAATCCAAATTATCTTTGTGCATTTTTACTATTTCAATATCAGAATCAAGCGCTTTAATGATTTTTTCTAAATATGATTTCTTAGTTCTATCAACATTGCAACCAATTAAAATCCGTTTTATTCGAACAGTTAATTGGGGCCTCTTCTTTATAGTTCCTTCAAATTCTGGGCTTAAGAATCTTGTCTCCTGTTCGTAACTCCACATTTTGGCTTTTGTCTTTAACACCTCTTCTACAGAGGTGTTCTTACCAATTTCTGGCATTTTCTCAGAATACACTACTTCTACTTCCTTCCAAGTTTTTGAAGTAACCTCAACTTCTAAACAACACCCTTTATTTTCATTTGCATAGTGTGTCCACATCAACCCTATATTACCGCTACGAGATAATGAACAAATATAAGTTTTCTTTTTCCCATTAACAATATTTTCCATCAACCCTTTTTCGATTTTCGGGTCATATTTATAATAACCTTCCATAGGGTCATTCATTTCACTATAAAGTGCACCATATAATTTTCGATCTATAATAATAGAAAGAAACCGTTCAAGATTTTCCAAAGAACGGTATTTATAAAATAGGCCAGGTATACTAAAATTATTCTCCATAAAATATAAAATAGCTAAAGTCTCAAAAGTAAATAATCGTCATTCTTATTGTTCAAACCAACAAATCACATAAGAATAATATGACATCAATAATCCCTAGTTATTATATAATCTTTTCGCATTGCGAGGTACAAATATAAAGAAGCAAAACTTCCAAATTACTATTAGGAGTTCTTTCTATAGTAAAATGAAGTAATAATAAACAGGTGGCTAATGGACATTATTCATCAAGAACAACACATCCATTAACCACTCATCATTTATCCTTTATACGCCCCATCCTTAGCCTCGAATATCACGCTCGGCTCTATTACTTCCACAGTGTGCCATGCACCTTTTGATATCTGACATCCATACTTTGCTTCCGCTGGGCAAAGATGAATGCATTGCACCTCGGGATACTCTACTTTTCGTGTTACATCTTGCACATCTATAGCCATAGGCAAGGCTTTAGATGCATCCTTCTCGTATGTCACTACCTCCTCATATATCACTTCATCCAATTTTCCACACAAGCAGACAACTGTTTCTGTCGTGTCTTCATGCCTGTGGATAGGAACAACGGTTCCTGGCAACAGGACATTCAGCATGCGTTGGCTGGTATCAGCCGATGACGTGCGCAAATCAAGGTTCTGACGTAAGCGCGGATTTTCTACAGCCTATTCAAAGAGTTTGCCCAAAAATTCTTTGTTTATTTCCATTATCGTTAGTCATTAGGTAATCTGTTCGCTTTACGAGGTACAAAAAGGAAGGAACAGAATTGCCAAAGCAGTGAGAGCAAACCGAACTTGTTTGAGTCCTGCCGAGTCGTGATGGCATTCGGTGAAATCAATTTCCAAATTGCTACTATAACATTTCTCATTATGCATATAATAGTTATACAAATGAGCGATTAACAGACATCTATGCAGCCAGCACATTACGTCCATTAATCGCTCATCAACCAATTGCTTATCTTACGATTGCTTCTTTGATGCTCTCTACAATATACTTCACATCATCATCTGTCACATACGGACCAGCTGGCAGACAGAAGCCTACCTTGAAAAACTCTTCTTCAATACCATTAGTATATACTGGAGCACCCTCATATACTGGTTGCTTATGCATCGGTTTCCATACAGGACGACATTCTATCTTCTTACCAAGCATGAACACACGCAAAGCCTCAACATTTTCATTAGGCTGACAGTCGGTTGTGGCAGAATCAACTGCATGAATAACACCTGCTGCACCACCCACGGCAGTCTTGATAACTTCCTTGTATGCGTTCTCTTGACCTTGAATCTTCACATCTGCATCAAGCGTAGCAGCACAAAGCCAGAAGTTTGCATCATAACGCTTGTCGGCAGGTTGCTTATGTATATGTACACCAGGTACGTCCTTCAACAATTCCTCATACAACTTCTGCACATGCTTATGATGAGCAATATGATCATTAAGGACTGTCATCTGACCGCGACCAATACCAGCACACACGTTAGACATACGATAGTTGTAGCCAATGGCCGTATGCTGATAGTAAGGATAAGCATCGCGAGCCTGTGTGGCATACCACATCACCTCATTGGCATCCTCTGCATTACGGCAAATCAATGCGCCACCACCCGAAGTAGTAATCATCTTGTTGCCATTGAATGACAGCACACCATATTTGCCGAAAGTACCCAAAACTTGTCCATCGAAGCGTGATCCCATACCTTCGGCTGCGTCCTCCACTACGGGAATCCCATACTTGTCAGCAATTGCCATAATCTCGTCGATACGGTAAGGCATACCATAGAGAGCCACCGGCACGATAGCCTTCGGATATTTACCGGTCTTCTCCTTACGGTCAATAATAGCCTTTTCCAACAAAGCAGGATCCATATTCCAAGTCTCATCCTCAGAACCTACGAATACAGGCTTGGCACCAAGATAAGTTATCGGATGACTTGAAGCACAGAATGTAAAGCTCTGCACCAATACTTCATCACCAGCCTTTACGCCACAGCCAATCAAAGCCAAGTGAACGGCAGCAGTACCAGCACTCAAGCACACCACCTTACGGTCAAGTTCCTCAGATCCATCACTCTTACTGTTGGCAAACGCCTCCAAATCTTTTTCAAAGGCATTAACATTCGGTCCCATCGGCACCACCCAGTTGGTGTCAAATGCCTCCTTCACATATTTCTGTTCCAAACCAGCCTCACTCATGTGGGCAAGGCACAAGTAAATTGTTTTTCTTTCCATAATTAAAAAATTATTTATCTAAAAAAATTGTATTTACGTCACTATGATGTATATTTGCATCATAATAATAAAGAATTGTTTAACTTAAAAAAATACTCACTATGGCACAGACATCAATGACAGTCCGTATAGACAACCAACAGAAAGCTATTTTCGATGAATTATGCGCTCAATTTGGCATGAGTGCAAACACAGCCATCAACATTTTTGTAAAGGCTGTGATACGTTGCCGGAAAATTCCTTTCACCATTTCTGCGGATTCTGATAATGACATTAGAGAAAAAGCATTGAATGTTTTCAACAAACTACGTGCTGATGTAGAAAACAGCAATGAGCCTGAAATGACTTTAGATGAGATTAACGCAGAGATAAACGAGGTCAGACGATTAAGAAAGGAGCGCAACAATGGTATAAGCGGTAATTGACACTAATATTCTTGTATCGGCAAGAATAAGCAAGAATCCTTTAGCTGCTACAGTTAAGGTAGTTGCCAGCATGTTTCATAACAGGATAAATGTTTTGATGATTTATACCACGCATCATCACGTGATATATCCCCGTTCCTGAAGGTTGTCTGGATTGCCTTGCCATTACCTCGATATTACGTATTCCATTTTATCTGAAACAGGAACCTGTCCCCTTGTTTCTGCCTAATAAAGTAAATCACCATAGTCTGCCTCCATTATTTCTATCTCTTTCGACTCCTTGTCGAAACTCAAGGTTATTGTCATACTTGACTCTTCATCAATATCCTCACTTGTCCACTCTGTTCCATACCACTCTTTGTCCTCATTATCATAAGTGGCATTAGTATAGTCGTCATACGAAATATTCACCTTGTAATTTACGCTGATCTCCAATTCAAATTCAATCGTATCATCCTTGCCCTCGTTGATATATACATCATCAGAATTAAAATCCACATTTACCTTGTTTACTGATATATAGTGAATATCCCCGTTTTCTACCCTGTCATAGAACAGCGACTCATCATCCATAAAATCGTGTATCTGATTTTCCAACTCCGCCTTCAGCTTATCTGAGTTTATCTTCAACTCTTCATACAGAGCGGTCAAATCCACATCCTCAGACATCTTTTCGCTGATATATTGTTTATAGTCAGTTGCCCACAGCTCATCACTTTCATAATTCAGCATGTCAGGGTCAGTTGACAAGACCACCATTTTATTCGGGTTACTCCTGTTATAACTCTCCAATGCAGCAAGCACAAAGGCATCAGGAAACTCCTTCTGTTTCTTCTCGCTGAATGGAAACTCCTGCTTGAAGTACTTCTTGAATATGCCGTCAATATCTTTGCAATAGTCCAGTCCTATCACATAAGCACTGCTCTTCCTTATGAAAGATTTCATCATCTTTGTGGCCGCTTCCTCCGCATTAACCTTGTCTAATGCAGAAAAAAACTCTTCAGTCCCACTTATATTTCTTAATACCTCATTATCCTTCTTTCTCACGCTCTTCCGCGCATTCTCAATGTCTCTTGCCAGGTGCCTGATTATCTCAGCCTCAGTGATTGAAGTCAGCACGATGCTTATCCTTCCTTTACTCGCCAACTCTGCCAATTTGTTTATTTTGCTAGTAGCCGAGAAATAGTTATTGGCCTTGAATACGCTTGTATCAATGAATACTACATCCTTTTCCATTGCAGTAATTCTTATTCAGTTAATCTCAAGACTGCAGTGCTTTTTGATAATCTCTGCGAGCCTTGTTCTGGGCTTTATAAACACATCAAATGCATCTTGTGCATAAGGAGCAATCCAACTTTCACATCCTTTTGGAGGTGTAAGTCCCATCTCCATGTAGTCCATATAATCAGAAGCCATCATATAGTGCCCATTTAGGTAGAATATAAACGCCAGGTGCATCGTGAACACTTGTTTCAGTATGATTGAGGCATTCTCCAGTTGATTTACCCTCCCGTCCAAAACGAGATCAGGGCAGTTCATCAGAAGCCCATTATAGCGATTGACATGCACATCATTGTCAAGTAGTTCCCTATTATGCTTCAAACATGAATCCCATCCGAAGAAAGGATACAGTTCTCGTGTCGATGCAGACTCCTTCAATATCTTCAGCAGCTTCTTCATACTGGGAATTCTGTGTGTTGAACAAATCCAATCGTCCACATCTTTCACCACAATCTCGCTCACCCAGTCAAATTTCTCTTTTCTCACCACGTCAATGTATATCTCCACAAGCACTGTGTCAAAGTATTTTCTTATCAGTACGAACGCATCAGTGATATGGCCTTCTTTCAGCAGCATCCTCACTGAATCCAAAGTCCTTTCAATCGACATAAACACGTAAGTGGCATAGTTCACTATCCCCCGCGTACCATGAGGCATAAAACTATAGCAGGTGTCCGACACACCTTCATAATAATCCATCATCTGTCCGATTTCATCAAACACATGATGTTTCTGATATTCGTCACCATTTACCCTACTATGATTTATCATGGCTGCAAGATAAATTGCTTAAACACATCACTCTCCGCACAAGCTCTCAAAAGCACTACTTTCCAGTGATTTCTACCATATTCAGCTGCATCCATATCACATTTACGCACCTGCTTAGCAGCAAAGGCATCATACTGATCTTCGTCAGAGAATCCCTCTGCCATATAGGTATTCCTTATTTCTGCAAATTCCTGTATGGCTTTGTCCTTATATCTTTGCAATAGGTGCAATCTGTTGAAATGACGTTCTATTAGACCGTAGAGATTAATATCAATCCTGTTCTGAACGTTCCTTAGGACATACTCAAAATACAGCCCACCGCCACTATTGCTAATATCTACAAATAAGAACTGTTCGTTTGGCAATATGTCCGTATAGAAGTTTAATATAATCTTCCTACCCTGTTGATCGATAACCTCTTCACCTTTAGCTGAATTACATTCACCGCACCCTGGTATCAGGTTCTTCACGTTGACGGCATATTCTGGATATTTCTCTTTCGGCAATATGTGTTCTGTCGTATTTGCCGAGTTTACCACACAATAAGGACAAAGGTTGTTGTAGGTCTGAGGATTTATCTCAAAATATCTTTTTCTGAAGTCCTTAACCAGTTTCACCTTACTGCCATAAAGTCCCAACAGCGCATCCTTGTGCTCTATACCCACCTGTGCCTGTGGCATAAACTCCAAATCGTTCTGCAGGAAGTGGTTGTCATAGTTCTCATAACAGTCCTTCATCTTTGCCTCTACCGACTGCAATTCCTGCTTCTCCGCCTGATCAGTTTTCCGTTTTACAGCAGCCTTATACACCTCAAACGGTTCCTTCAGGTCGTATATGACCATGTTTCTCATTTCTGCGAAAAATACTTATCGATTAGCATATACAATGGCATACTTACGGGTACGTCATTGTTCTGTATCAGATGCAGCACATCCTCAATGTTGGTATTATCCTCCACCAGTTTCCGCACCACCTTCTTGTAGTATGGCGACACTTCGCCACGTCCAAACACATCCTCTGTAATGGTTGTTAAGTTCTCGCCCAACGACTCCACCCTCATTGGCATCACATACGGAGAACCATCCTCGTTTCTGTTCATCACGATAACATTTCTCGACAATAGCTCTTGAACTACGACAGCAGAGTGCGTGGCCAAGATACAACACGATGCAAACTGTTTACAAATTGTATTCAGGATGTTGATGAAAGTCGTAATACCCTTAGGGTGTAGGTGAACCTCTGGTTCATCTATCAATATCAGCGTGTTTTGTCTGATGTTAGCCACAATCTCTATTATCTGGTTCATCAGCATCGACTGTCCCGAACTGTACCTTTCCATGTTATCCGCATACACCTTCTCCTGAAATTCAAAGGTATCGCCATCAAAGAGAGGTGTCACCAACTCGTTGGGAAGCAGAATCGACATATAGTGATGGAGTTTCCTATTTCTATCGTGCCTCTTCACCATGTCAATCGAGGCCATCCGTCTCTGCTTTATCTCCTGTTCCTCCATCAGTCCGCCACCCTTCTTCTGGATACCGCAATAAGTATAGTTGAACGATGAAACATCCGCTTTAAAGAATTTGTCGAATATGCTGTAGGATGCGCTTATCACTTTTTTGAAGATAGGTCTCCTTGGAGTAAACCTTTCGTCTTTCCCTTTAACAATACACTCCGCAAGCTGGCTAAGAACTGTTGTCTTTCCCACCCCGTTGTTGCCAATCAAGGCTATCACCCTATTCAGGTTATGCTCGTTCTGAATATCGCCCATGTCAAACTTCACGTTCAGCATTTCCTCTTCATAGTAAGGCATTTGTGCTTTAAACACAAACGATATTGCATCATTCACAGGATATCCTGCCAGTTTATACACCGCATACTGTAGTGCTTCTTCCGCTTCAGGGAATCTCAGCAGCGAGTTTTTAAATCCGAAGGTGTCACTGAACTCATCGCAAATCTGACTGAACACAGCAGCATCTCTCATGGCGTGGAGAAAGTTCTTGTATTGAGGGCCAAGAATATTCTTTATGGTCAAGTAATAGTCCAACCTCTGACCCACTGAACAGAAATCCTTGCCGAGTGAAGTTATCTTGCCCTCAATGTATCCATAAGTCACCTGCTCATCACGTTTCATAATCCTCACCCAACCGATAGTCTTGTACTTCCCTGGTTCGGAATAATAGTATAAACTATAGCGTGTTTTGTATCCATAATCATCGAAACCATCTTCACACAGCTTAAAGGCTGGGAACTCGTCGGGGGCTCTGTCAACAAATATTGGTATCGTGTTAGGCTCTATGTCCACTGGCAATGTATCGTGGTGCTTACCCTCCATCAGCCTATAGCAAGGCAGTCCGTTCAGATAGTCCTTTATGGCAAGTTCACAATTCACACTGCCTAGCGCATCATTGATAATGCTAACAAAATGTTCTATTTCCTTCCTAGACTCTCTCACCTCTGGGGACACAATAGCTTCCACAAATTTTTCAAAATACTTTTGATCACCTGCCAATAGGTTAAATCTCCGCAACAAGGCATCGTCCAGCGTCCAGTCATCATTGTTTACCATGTGCTGGACGGCATCCGCCTCTGCATTTCTGAACCTGTCATCCTCAGAGCGCATAGCTGGCAAGTCCCAAATGAGTTTGAGGAAATCCACCACATTCAGGTCTTCATAAGACATACCTCCACCATAACGTCCCAGAGGACACTTCTGGGCCATTATGGCATCATACACGGAGCGCCTAATCTCAGCAGGAAAGTCTATCATCACTTTAATTCCCTATTTTTTTATCACGTTTCTTCTGCAGTCTCAAACAATGTTCTTCCGTGTTTGATGCTTACATCGTCCAAAGCCATGCTTACTCTATCTCTCTTTTATGATAATAGTCTTGTTGGGTGATTTCGTCTTCAACAATTCCCTGAAACACAGGGACAGGTTTCTGTTTCATCACATACGAACTATCATACTTTTCCCGATTCCGGTCAATCTCTCCAATTGGCGAAGTGATGCTCTCATACCCTTCAATTCAATCAAAACCGACCGTTTTATTTCTTCAGGCAATTGCTGAAAGGCACTGCTATTCGTTACGCCAGTCTTTTCTTGAATCAGTAACATTACCTGATTATCCGAAGGACGGCCTTTCGATGTATCTTCTATATCAAGTCATGCAACATCATCAGACAAAGGAGTATTCTTCAATATGTTAAAATATTCTTCATATAGAGAATCGTATATCCTCGTTATAGCCCAACTCTTTCAGCATATTGTCACGCATGGACATTCCTACATTCAACTCCACCATAAGCCAATTTGCTCATATTTCCATTGTCTATGCTATAATATGCCAGCGGTACACTCTTGATGCCTATTTCTCCTCTTTGAAGAAAAGTTTGTAATACTTCATTCCCTTCTCTTCATCAAAGCCCTTCTCAATCAGGTCCTCTCCTCCGTGGATTCTCACATCAAAGTTTCCATCAAGTTTCAGAGTTGAAAGACTTGTTCTCATCTTACTCTTCACGGCTTGTTGCGAAATCTCAATCTCCCCGTCAATAATCACGCCTTTCTCTTCTGAACGCTTCTGCGAATACGTAGTAAAGGCCTTTTCCATCTCTTTATCTTGGAATACCTCCTTAGCGTAGTCGTTGATATTTACATTCGCTTTCTTGACGGCTTCATTCGAGCGGTTTACTATACACGCTTTCTCAGACTTGAATTCTGCAACAGGCATGTGAGCGACAAACTCCCTGGTCATCTCTATTAGCAACTCCGTCTGGTTGTAGCCGTTCTTCTTGGGCCTGACCTTTAGGAAATCTTCAGTCCAATACTTTGCTTCCGTTGCCTTGTTCGTCCTGTCAATCACCGTCACCCAATATCCTGCGTCTTGAGCTGTATTAAAGATGATAGCAGCCTTATCGAGTTTGTTGATGTTGATACCCGTCTCACTCATTATTGTCGACTTCCCATCATTCATCACCACCCTCAGGAAGGTGTCCTTGTTTTCAGACTTAAACAGACCGATAGCATCGCAGGTCACCGTGTCCACTATGATGTTCTTGAAATATACCACACATAGTTCACCGCTCTTTATCTTCGGATGTGTACTGCAAGCATATAGATGACGGGCGATGTTGGCACTCATCGTAACAAACGCCCCCTTGTCTTCAAAGATACTTTTGGCGAACGAGAACACCTCGTTCAACTCCAGCTTAGACTCATGCCAGAACTCGCTATACCCATCAGTCGTCACTTGGCCCAACAAATATTTTTGGAGAATTTGTGCCGTATCTTCATTGAGACTGATGCTGCTCTCTGATAGATACAGACCTTCATCCTCCCCTTTGTTACCGACCACATGCAATATGCAGTCCTCCAATTTTGTATATTCTGTGTAAATCATGAATTCATGCAATATTTTATGTATAAAAGGATTCCCGCAAATATCACATTAAATGATATCCATAGCCAGTCATACCTATACGTACGTTCCTTTATGAATGCTCTGTAAGTTCCATCAATATTCTTTTCGTCAGCGAATAATTCATCCAACTCCTTTTTACTCAGCAATTCAGAGTAGAGCCTACGCATGTCGTTGTATTGTTTATCAAACAACTTGACTTTTTCGTTTCTTTCCCATCCGGCATACAAGTAGTAGAAACCTGACATTGAGCAAAAACCTAATAGAAGCAGAATGATGGTGTTGGGAATTATTATAGCATCATCCATATTTTTGGCTAATATTCTGATAATTGCTGTCGTAAATGCGAACGTCAGAAAGGAAAACGTTATCTTCTTGAAGTCCTGTTCAAAATCATCGTAAATCTTTATGATGTCTTTCTGATAGTTTCTCAATTGTTCCGACACCTTGTTCCTTATTCCAATATATTGCCTGACATTTTCTCTTTCGTATATTCTGTAATTAGAGTCTATAGCGTCAATAACTCCATCCCGCAGAGATAGCTTCTTGTCATCTGTAATGTTTAAGGAAATGATATTTCTTGCAATGGCTGTTTTATCTGTCAAATTTCCTCCATTATATAGCCATTTGAAAACTTCAAGATACTTTAACCCAGACTGTTCACTAATATCCGCTTCTCCTATAGATGCTATATCAATATCACCTGTTAGCGTCTTATATCCATTAAGTTTGTAATGCAACGTGCCTTCCTCACTCAGTGTCAAGTAGTCAAACAAAAAACACAGTGCGTATAGTATAGCTGCCTTTCTTAACAGAGGCTGCAGAGGTTTGGCATCGAGGTCATTTCCCGACAAATCAAAATCCGTTGGTAACAGATGCTTACATATCAAGTCATTGCAACTTGTAAATTTCCCTTGCTCTGTCGCATTGTCATTAAGCACTGTTCTTGCCTTATACAAAGGCGTATGTCCTAAGCTTACGAATGCCAGTCTCTCACCGACAAGGCTCACATTCCCTTCCTGATACTCAAAACAAAATGAACCATTCTCAATCAGTTCGTCAAGCATGACAAGAAAATCGCTCATCCCTTGTTCACTTAAAAACTTACCAAACAGTTCTGCATCATACACAGAGCATTTTCTTTCGCCATGATTCTTTGTAATTGCTATCTTCAGCTTCACAGGGTCATCCTTATCCATATTTCCGAATATATAGACAAATTCGGCCCATTCTTCAGGATTGTCTGACCGGAAAATATGCTGTTCAGAGGCATTATCATCAACACCGTCGAACAGGCCTAAAGTCAATACATCACGACTGTTAAGTCCATCGAGAGTTAAATTTGCTGGCAGTTGACGATCGAATTGCCCTATTTGATAGTATGCAGTCAAACCGTTAATAGTCTCTTCCGATTCTGCGACAATCTCACGCGGCGCAGAAGAAAAGAGACGAGCCATCCTTGTTACAAAGCTATTCATACAGCATCGTTATCTGTGCGTTTACCCAAACCTTGTGCATACTCATATCCTTCCTTACTGATAATAGTTATGCCCTTAGAATTCCCTTTCTTATATGGAAGAATCTGTGATTCCAGGCCCGGTATGTTGTGCTTTATTTTTAAGTCAATCTCGTCAGTTAGCTTTATCACAGCCTTTACCTTGTCAGTAATAGCCGATGGCTCTTTTCTGAACTGTGCATCAAACTTGTCGGAATTCCGAAGCCCATCCACCTTGTTTTTTAGAGCCTCAATATCCAGTGATCTATCAAATGGTTTGTATTTTCCAATGATTTCGTCTTTGTAATAATCCAGATTGAACATGCCATCCTGTCGCATATATGCGATTGTACTGTTATACAGAATAAGATAGTCAGGTTTATGGTCTTTCATGATAGGATTCAGAATCTTCTTTTTTATCTGCTCGTATGCCTTTTCCGTATTTTCCTTGTCCTGTCTGATTGGCTTCAGTTCCAAGAAGTCCTTCAACCAGTATGCAGCCTGTCTGTTGGTAGAGTCAGAGGCTGAAATTTGCCAAATCTCATACTTCTGTTCATTTCTCCTTACATTGAACTGACAGGTCTTGAAAATTTGGTTTCTCACCGACAAACCAGTACTCTGCTGACCCGTAACGTCAGCGATAAACACATCATAGTCAGACTTCAGAATGACAATCTTATATTCTCCTTCATCAGTCTGCATATCCACGTAAGCCACAAGCAACATGCCATCAGGAATTTTTCCTTTCAAGTGTTGGTTCGTGTCATTAAAGTTTTTCTCAATTCTTGCCAGATGATTGCCCATTTCAAGAATTGTTGTATTGCGCTCATCTTCTCCTTTCGTCAACAGTTCATCAATCCTACCCCTCGTAGTCCGAAGATCTGGGTTAAATTCATACTTCCTCTCAACATTGGCATTGGCTGTCTTTGTGAGAATATTCATCACATATGTTTCAATGTTGTCACGTAATTCAAAATTCGCGGTTGAGGCAGTTCCTTGCCCGTTCGAAATCTTCAACAATTTATAATATCCCGTTCTCATTATAGTTGTGGTTTTAAATTTAAAGTCCTAAAATATCTCTTCTCAGTTTGTCAAAGCACCTCACGTTCTTTCCGAAGTACTCCGTCTGGAAGATGTCATTCCTCAGTTGCTCCTCAGTTTTATAACCTTTCAGAGCCACTGCCATTTCCTTGATTCTCGATGGTGGATAGTCGTTCATCAGGTCATGCCACCTCAGTGTTTCGCACTTATGGTAGGCATACCTCACTTCAAGATGAAACCCACCGATGATTTCTGACTGATAGTCTTTATCCTTCGATATAAACTCTATCGTGTAGTCCTCTGGATGCTCCTGTGCTCTCAACCATCCATGACCGTTATCACGCAGTCTTAGCCTCGATGTCTTGTCAAAGTCATAGTTTCTGCTTGTCGGACTCGTTTTTATAAGCACCTGCCTCCAGTTGTTCTCATCGTCACCGCCCAGTATGTCACTGCCCTTCAATTTCTCATTACACACAGTTGAAACACAGGGACAGGTTTCTGTTTCATAACATACGAAATATCATACTTTTCCCGATTCGGGTCAATCTCTCCAATTGGCGAAGTGATGCTCTCATACCCTTCAATTCAATCAAAACCGCTCATATGACTGAGCCATCATGTCCAAGGTATTGAGAAACTGGTAATTGCCTCCAGCAACCAACTCCTAATTCGTAACTCGTAATTCCTAAATCCGACTTGCAGTAGCAGGTAGTGGTTTCGCTCCACAGGCCCAAGCCTATTCAATCATACCTGCTGAACCTTTTGAGGTTACTTTATCTCCATCAGATAGTCATTCTTCGAGAACATGCGGCCATACTCTGGCTGGAGGATAGAGGCATCCACCTTATTGCCTTTCACCCACTCTATGATAGCCTTAGGCAGATTCACGCCAGCCTCGTAGCTGAAAGGGAAACCACCACCGAAACGCGGATTCAATTCCAACACACAATATTCTCCCTTTTCGTTTTGCATCACATCTACATCAAGGTTGCCGATATGCTTCAAAGCAGTACCAATCTTACGGCCAATTTCACGCACCTCAGCCAAGTCAACAGTAACCGCTTTATCCGTTTCGCCAGCACGCATAGCCAGTTTCTGTTTCACGCTTACAGCCACATTATTGCCTTCAAGATCGTTCATAACGTCCAGTCCGAACTCATTGCCAGTAAGTTTCTCCTGTATCATGATATACTCATCACCCACCGAAGCCGTAGCCAGAATTGTCTTCTTGACTTTCTTCATCAGCAAGTGATAATAGATGTCGAGTTCTTCCATATCGGCAATCGTCTCTAAGCCGATAGAGCCAGAACCCCAACGAGGTTTCATAAACAATGGAAAGTGAAGTTCGCCAGTTTCCAAAGCATGCTTGGCATCATCAAGACGCACATAAGTCTTAGGTGACTTAAGCCCCAACGACTCTATCCATTGTGCTGTCTTATACTTATCGAAAGCAATATCAATGACAGAAGGGTCACTTACAATCATCTTCACACCCTCAGCCTCAAACCTTGCTTTATTCTCAGCCAAGATTGGCAGTTCTAGGTCGTTGAGCGACAATAGAGCGTCAATTTTCTGTTCCTTGCAAATCTGCAATGTAATGTCCACATACTTAGGGTCATACACAGCAGGAACCTGCAATTTCACATCTGCCACCTGAAGGGCTGGAGCAGACAACTGCATATCAGTAGCCACCACCTTGTCACCCTCACTCATATTCTCCTTGAAATATTTCAGCAGATACGTACGTCTGCCAGCGCATGTAAATAGAATGTTCATATTGATCGTTGTTTATACTTTAGCATTCAAAGGACCACCTGTCAACCAAAACATAATGTTTCCCTTTAAATTTTGCTTTTTTATAATATCCATCATTCCATACATAGCCTTACCTGAATATGTCTCGTCAGCTAACAAGCCACTTTTTTTATTCACACTATGTATAAAATGTCTTTCTTCCTTTGAACTATGGTCATATCCATTACCAACGTAGTTATCAATAAAAATGATAGAATCTGTGTAATCCTTGTTTATACCATAATTCTTTGCTAACTCATTAGCAAAGTCAACTATTACTTTTTTGCCTCGTTCCTGAGGGCGGGCAATAGAAATACCTATTAATTTCACATCACTCCAACCCACAATATCAAGACCTACAGACATACCCGCTTGCATAGAACCAGTGCCTGATGCTACGAAAATGTAATCAGGTTTATAGCCTGTTTTATCACATTTACATTTAAGTTTCTTTATAGCGTCAACAAAAGCTACTCCACCAGGCATATCGTGTCCGCCTCCATGAATATAATAAGGCTTCAGACCTTTTCTTTCGAAGTTCTGCATTGCTTTATTCATTGAATCGGAAATTTCATTCACTTCTACAAATTCATAACTTGCGCCAGACATCTTCACCAGATCAGCATTACCGCCACCTTTCTCAAAATCGGATTTTGAGCCATGATATACCAAATGGCACTTCCATCCATTCGCCATCGCCATTAAAGCAATAGCACGATTATGATTGCTATGAATACCTCCACAAGTAACAACGGCATTATATCCATTCTGCTTTAAGAAACGTTCATAGCTCAATGCCTTTCTTGCTTTATTACCCCCCCGAATGCTCTAAATTTATCTTCTCTTACTACCTTAATAGGTGTATCTTCGATTGTTGCATCCTCAACTGTCAAGAACGTTCTTCCAGCCATTTGTTGTCTTCGGTATTCGTCAAAGTCCATCAAATTAGGAGCGACCTCAATGTCCTTACGCTGTAACACATTCTTTATCGTTGTAAATAAAATACGCAGATCCATAGCTAATGAAATGTGTTCTGCATAATAAGCATCATATTCGAAGCGTTCTTCCCATAGCACATGGTTACGGCCGTGTACTTGCGCCCATCCTGTAATACCAGGACGTACTGTGTGACGCAATTGCTCACGTTCGGAATAATAAGGTAGATACTTAACCAATAGTGGCCTCGGCCCTATCAACGACATGTCTCCCTTCAACACATTTATCAGTTGTGGTAACTCATCAATCGAAGTGGAGCGAACAAAACGACCAATCTTAGTCAGTCGTTGAGAATCCGGCAACAGATTTCCATCCGCATCCCTCTCATCCGTCATACTCTTAAACTTAATCACCTTAAAGATTTTTCCGTTCTTTCCAGGACGTTCCTGCAAGAAGAAAGCACCTGCCCCTTTATTGGCGAAATGCAGCCAAATGGTTACGACAATAAGGATTGGACTGATACAGCCCAATGCAATAAGCGCGATCCAAAAGTCAATGAATCGCTTAAAAAAATGTTTGTACATGATGATTACGTGCTACAACAGCAACATTACGAAACCGCGAGTCTGTTTCAAAACAATTCGCAGTGATTAATAAAAAGTTCTAAAGGAAGTTCCCCGCCGCAGTATCGCTCTGCGCGTGCCGCCACTCGGACGGGGATATTTTTTAGAGGATTTACACCATTGACAGTTCATACTCAACAGCACTAATAAAGCCGTCAGAAGCCAGATAAGCAATTATTTCTTTTTTGCTCAGCCCCCCTTCATACATACTTCGTGCAGCTGTCATATTATATTCTCTGCGTTTTTGTAATGTCTCATCATTCAGATTAAACATTTTGATTGTATTTTTTGCCATTGTGTCATTCACATTAGATGGTTCCATAAAGCCATTCGTAGCAAATTTAAATCTCCCTCTCATATCATCAACCAAAGGATTAAGTATGCCTTTGTATTTCTTTTGCGAAGAATCATAGTCTTCATTTTTTATTATATGGTCATCTTTCCAATCAGCACCAAAACGATGATCTTTTATGGCAGCAACCATATTTGTCCAAGAAAAAGTCAGAGTAGGGTCTATGTCGCGTTTAATATAATGGTCTATGTGTTTTTTTCCACTACTAAGTGGAATCTCGGTATATCCACACAACTCTTTTTGATCCAACTCACATTGAGTCAAACAATCCTCATATACGTGTTTATTCCTGTCCTCATGAATCTCCTTCCATATCGTATGATGTTCCTTGTTGAAATCATTAAGTGATTTGGGAGCGTCCGTCTTACAAATATGTCTCATCTCAACCCATTTCTTTTTGCTTCAACAACAAGTTTCACCATATCCGAATCGGCAGGCCCAATAATCGGCAACAATCTTTCATACAAATCATGAAATTCCGCAACATTTCTCATTCTGATAGCTGCAAACGCCTGTTCTATATCTCTTGCCACATTCACATTTCTCTGATAAGGCATATCAAAATAGTTATTCATGATACAACTAGCAGACTTTCCATAAGGATCGAACGCCACTTCTACTTTTTTACCGCAATCTATGACAGTGATCTGATGTTTCTTTATATCAGAAAGAACTATTGGCGAATGCGTTGAGAGAAAGAATTGGCAATTCTTAAAGATACTTGTTAGCTTATTGGCTATCTCCATCTGCCATTTAGGATGAAGATGCAAATCAACTTCATCTATTAATATTATGCCCTCCCCCTCTAACGGATTATCCAAATCTGGATTAGCAATAGCCAAGCGTCTCGCTATATCACATACCAAAGACAGATAGCACTTTTCACCTTGTGACAATTGCGAGAACTCTATAACCTCTTCCCCCTTTTTGATAACCATCGCTTGGTATGGTCTGCGACGAACACGCATCTCGCTGAAATCAGGAAAGAAAGAAGAAATCACTTTACGCACAGCATTCAAACTATGATCTCTGTAAGACGCATCGTCTCTTATCATTTCATTTTCTATATCTTCCTGACTCCTGTACCATTCAAAGAAGGATCTGAAATTAGAATTACCAGACAACGCATCTTTATATACATCCCAAATGTTTGTTTCTGCCTTATGCAAATTTACGGGGACAGAAGCGACTATCCTTTCCACAGGATAATACATCAGCACAGGAACACCACCTCCTCGCTCTGCATTCTCAACTATTTCCTCTGCAAGATTTTGCATTTCTTTTAGGTCGGTCTTCGAGGATGTCTGTTTGTTGCGTATGGTATACGATTTACTCTTACTTACAGTCCAATTTACCCACCTTTCTGTTTCTATTGACAACAAACATGGTTCTTTGCTTCCTATCTTAATATCAGCTTCATTTATGGAAGCCCCTTTCGCATTAGTTGAACGCATACGCGCTATTAGCCATGACAGAAGAATCGCCATCGCATCAAGAATGCTTGTTTTGCCTGCACCATTGACACCTACGATCAAGTTCATTTGTGGGTCAGCATCCAATATCTTAATGTCTTCAATACCTCGAAAGTTTTGTATATGTATATCTTTTATCTTCATGAATAGTAACAGTTTAGCGTGAACTTTATTTCCTATATAAAAAGGAAATGCCTTTAGGGGGGCTATAAATTCTGACGATGGGGTTACAAAGCTAATCAAAATATTTGATTTTCAAGCCTACTCTAAACAAAAATGCGCAAAGTATTACAATCCGCCAACTGTTCTTTTGTTTATCAAGAAGACTCCATGCCTTCTCAAAGACCTCATGAAGAACCACCCTATATTTATTAGCAGAGAGGGTATTTGATGATTTTATGGTAATTATGACAATTATCCTTGATGACTACAATTGTTTGTATGCTTCATTACAGCATTATATGTATGCTCCACAAGATAATTAGCTTTCATGAAATCATATCCTTTGCTACCCATCACCTTAATATCAGCCGACAACATACGGTCTACAGCAGCAGTAAAGGCTTTCACATCATTACTTGGGGCATACATTCCAAAGCCATTTTCCTCAGCTATAGCTCCTGCATCACAATTCGGATCGGTACATGCTATTACTGGCATCTTATTTTCAAGATAA
>CDZR01008277.1_pt1 | contig 20930 bp, 19 predicted proteins | sample 554781 | NCBI WGS metagenome assembly CDZR01 (sample SAMEA3182065, study PRJEB8094) | gut metagenome | biome: human; feature: gut; material: Stool; isolation source: human stools | place: Canada | collected 2013-01-28
ACGTTGCACCGGCCCTTGCCGGTGATGTTCAGTTTTTTGCCCAGCCGCTCGTTGGGCTCCAGCAGCGTCACCTGTCCGCCGCTTTCGGCGGCGGCAATGGCCGCCATCAATCCGGCGGCTCCCCCGCCGATCACCGCGATACGCTTATGATTCATCTTCCGTTTTCCCGAATATATTGTATTTGGACCAGACGTTCTCCAGCTGGGAGAACGTGCCGGATACCTCCTCGTTCTTCTGCCGTCCCACTGCCACGATCAGCGCGTTCAGCAGGCTCAGGGGCGCAGCCATGGAATCCACAAAAGAGATCATGTCGCTGCGCACCAGCAGCGACACCGTGGCCATGCGGTAAAGGGGCGACATCTGGCTGTCGGTAATGGCCACCACATCGGCTCCCCGGTCCCGGGCGTACTCCACGGCGTGGATAGCCATCTGGGAATACCGGGGAAAGCTGATGCCCACCAGCACATCTCCGGGGCCGATCTGGCTGAGCTGCTCAAAGATTTCTCCTGCGGCAGCGTTCTGCACAAGAGTCACGTTCTTGAACATCAGGTGCAGATAAAAGTTCAGATACCCCGCCAGAAATGCCGACGACCGCACCCCCATCAGATAGATGTGGCTGGCGGTCAGCAGGCGGTCCACCACCCGGTCAAAGGCCGTCCGGTCCAGCTGCTCAATGGCGGTGTGGATGCTGTTCATATCCCGCTGCATCACGCCGGTGAGCACGTCCTGCTCCTGCATCTGATCCCGGGACACCTGAATGCGCTGGAGGGAGGTAAGCCGTCCCCGCACCAGCTCCTGCAAAGCCCTCTGCATGTTGGGATACCCTTCGTACCCCAACTGGGACGCAAACCGCACCACCGTGGACTCGCTGACCTGGGCCTTGCGCCCCAGGTGTCCCGCGGTCATAAACGCCGCCTTGTCATAGTTCATCAGAATGTAATCGGCAATGCGCTTCTGTCCCCGGGAAAAGCTCTCCATCCGGCCCCGTATGGCCTGCAGCACGTTTTTACTCACCGCTTCTCGCTTCCTTCCAGCATTTGCAGCTCCTGCTGCGTCAGATACCGCCACCGGCCCACCGGCAGATCTCCCAGCGTCAGCGTGTGCTCCCGCACACGCTGCAGGCGCCGCACCGCCAGTCCCGCCTGGCGGCACATCCGGCGGATCTGGCGGTTTTTTCCCTCATGGATGGTCACGGACAGGGCAGCCTTATTCCCGTCCCGCCACAGCTCCCGCACCCTGGCCGGACGGATGCGCTCCCCCTCCAGGTCCCGGATGGCGGCCAGCCGTCCGGCAGCCCCCTCCACCGGGCCCGTTACCGTCACCCGGTATTCCTTCTCGATCTCGCGGCTGGGGTGCAGCAGCCGCTGCATCCACGCCCCGTCGTTGGTCATCAGCAGCAGACCCTCGGAGTCCATGTCCAGCCGCCCCACAGGGTACACCCGTGCGCCGCAGCCGGACACCAGCTCCGCCGCCGTCCGCCGTCCCCGCTCGTCGGACAGGGTGGTGACATAGCCCCGGGGCTTATTGAGCATCAGATACACTCTCTCCGGCTCCCGGCTCAGGGGCTGCCCGTCCAGGGTGACGGTGTCCGCCTCCGGGTCCGCCCGGTCTCCCAGGGCGGCGATCTGTCCGTTGACCTGCACCCGGCCCTGCCGCAGCAGGTCCTCTGCCGCCCGGCGGGAGCAGATTCCGGCGGCGGCTATGATCTTTTGCAGACGCTCCTTCACGGCGTATCCTCCCGGTTCAATGCAGCCGTCTCCTGCCTGGTCTCCTGGGCAAAACCCCAGTCGTACAGGGCGGCATGGTCCGCCCAGTCGTTGCCGTCCTGCAGGGTGACAGCCACCAGCCGCCGGCCGTCCCGTTCAGCAGCGCTGACCAGGGTCCGTCCCGCGGCTCTGGTGTATCCGGTCTTCATGCCGATGCACCCGGGCACCGTCCGCAGAAGCCGGTTGTGATTGGTCATGGTGCGCCCGCCCACCGTAACGCTCCGGGTGGAGCACAGGCGCGCAAAGGTGTGGTTCCCGGCGGCATAGACCGCCAGGCGGGCCATATCCCGGGCGGTGGAATAATGACCGTCATCGTCCAGGCCGCTGGGATTTGCAAAGGACGTGTCCTCCATCCCCAGCTCCCGGGCCAGGCCGTTCATCCGCCGGACGAAGGAGGCCGTTCCGCCGCAGTGGTCCGCCAGGGCCGCCGCCGCATCGTTGCCGGAGCACAGCAGCAGCCCATACAGCAGCTCCTCCACCGTCACCCGCTCCCCGGGCTTTAAGTACATGGAGGAGCCCTCGGTCATGTGCTCCTGCCGGACGGTCACTTCCTCCCCAGGCGACGCCCGCTCCAGCACCACCAGGGCCGTCATGATCTTGGTGGTGCTGGCGATGAGCATCCGCCGGCTGCCGTTGTGGTCATACAGCACCTGCCCGGTGTCCGCGTCCATCAGCACGGCGGCAGAGGCGCTGGTGGACACACCCCACGCCCGCACCGGCGTCAGGCACCACCACAGCGCCAGCCCCACCAGAAGCCACATCCGTTTTCTCACAGAGATCACCCCATATCCACAGCGATGACCTCATTCTATTCACTCAGTACGTTTCTTTTTCCGCCTTCTTCTTGTCGATGAAGCTCTCCACCCGGTCCATGACCTGGGGCACCAGATCGATGACCCGGTCCACGGTGCCCACGGCAGGCAGCGCCACGGGCATCACCCGGGTCACGCCGTCCTTCACCACCAGGAACGCCACCGGCTCCACCTTCACGCCGGCGGTGCTGGCGCCGCCGAACTTGGGGGCCTGCTTGCCGTAATCGCCGCCGCCGCAGCCGAAGCCGAAGCTCAGCCGGGACACGGGGATCAGGGTCACGCCGTCCGGGGTCTGGATGGGCTCGCCGATGATGGTATTGGAGTCCACCATATCGCGGATCTTGCTCATGGACGCCTCCATCAGCTCCGTCAGGGAATTGTTCTTTCTCTCGTTGTTTTCCATGGGTGTCATCCTTTCTTATCGTTCTCAGGCGTTTTCGCACCGTCGGTTTCTTCCGTCTTCTGGACCGTCTGGGCCTGTTCGGCCTGCGCGGCCGCCTCCCGCAGTTTCTTCTCCTTCTTCCACCGCAGCAGCCACTTCAGTGCCGGGATACCGAAGGCAAAGCCGATGGCAAACAGATCCCTGATCTGGAAGAAAAGACCGATCTCTCCCTCTGCCCTGGTCTCCCGGGCGTTATAGTCCACGTCCAGGTGAATATACGGGTCCGGGATACGCATCAGCTCCTCCAGCCGGGGCATAAACGTCCACACCGCCGCGCTGATCCAGCCGTAGGTCTCGGCAGACGCCGCCGGGTCCTCCTCCCCGCCCAGGATCACCGACACCTGCATGGGGTCAATGCGCAGCCGCTGCCGGGTCTTTCTCAGCCCCCCCTGCAAGGACTTCCACAGATACGGCAGGGCCGACCGGATATCGCCGGGCGTCAGGCCCAGCTTCCGCTTCTCCCGGGGCGCTGCCTTCTGCTTTTCAGGCGGATTCTTTTTCTCCCTGTGCTTTTTCTGTTTTTTGGGCTTTTTCGGGGGATGCGGCACGATCTGCAACCGCACAGGCCCCGCTGCGGCGGTAACGCGCAGCTCCTGCCCGAAGGCAATGCGCACCCCTACCCGCAGAAACAGCGCCGCCACGATCAGTGCCAGCAGTATGCCCAGTATCCACAGTGCAGCCATGCGGGGATCCCCCTTCTATTGCTTATTGTTCCGGATCCTGAACGGCGCCGTCCTGGTCCAGCCGCAGCTGACCATCCGCCTCCAGCCCCGGAATTTCCGGCAGGTCGTCCAGGGACTTCAGATGAAACGCCCGCAGAAACGCCTTGGTGGTGCGGTACAGCCGGGGCCGTCCCGGCACCTGCAAACGGCCGCATTCCTCGATGAGGTGCCGGTCCAGCAGCAGCCCCACGGTATACGAGCTGTCCACCCCCCGGATCTGATCCACATAGGCCCGGGTGGTGGGCTGATAGTATGCGATGACGGTCAGCACCTCCAGCGCCGGCTGGGAGAGCTTGGCAGGCTTGCGGATCTCAAAGGCCCGTCGGATCACGTCGGCATACTCCGGCGCGGAGCACAGCTGCCAGGTGTCCTCCATCCGCACCAGGCGCATGCCCCGGCGCTCATAGCTGTAATAGTCCGCCAGACGGCGCAGCACCTGGTCCACGGTGTCCCGGTCCAGCTCCAATGCCACGGCAATACGGTCCGCCGCCACCGGCTCCCCGGAGGCGAACAGAATGCCCTCTACCGCGGCCTCTATTTCCTTCATTTCCATTGCTTCCATGTTTTATTCCTCGCTGTCCTCCCGGCAGGCAACAGTGCAGTCGGCAGCAGGTCCCGCCAGCCGGATGATCCGGCTGCGGCACAGCTCCAGCACCGCCATAAACGTGGCCACCAGCTCGCTGCGGCTGCGGCTGCCGCGAAACAGCAGCAAAAACCGCGTAATGCCGCCCGCCTTCAGCCTCCGGATGATCTCCTTGGCCTTCTGCTCCACGGGATAGGGCTCCCGCTTGACGATCTCGTCAAAGGCACGCAGCGGCGGCGTCTCCGCCTGCCCCCGCCGGTCCGTCATCTCCTGCATGGCGATGACCAGATCCCCGGGCCGCTGGTCGTATTCATACACCTTGCCCCGTTCCACGGGCTCCGGGGGCCGGGTCAGGATGCTGCGGCCAAACTCGCCCATGGGGCCCAGCAGCTCCGCCAGGCGGCGCACCCGGGCATAGGCCTCGCCCCGCTGGCGCTCCGCCAGAGATTGAATCAGGGCATCCATCTCGTTTTTGGCCTCCTCATCCTCCAGGGACAGGAGCATCCGTGTCTTGATATACATCAGGTGGGCAGCCATGGTCACAAACTCGCTGGCCACCTCCAGGTCCATCTCCTTGCGCCGGTCCAGATACGCCAGATACTGGTCCAGGATCAGGGCAATGGGGATATCCTGTATTTCGATCTTATTCTTACTCAGCAGGAACAGGATCAGGTCCAGGGGCCCCTCAAAATCCTGGAGCTCCTCTTTTCCCTGGACCACCTTTTCCAGCTTATAAATGGGACTTTCCAATTTGCCTGTACCCTCTCAAAAGCCGACCACGCGGCAGAATAGCTCATACGTCCACTGGATAGCGGCGCTCATCCACTTGTCACCCACGCCCAGCAGCACCACCGCCCACAGCAGGAGCATGCCGTACCGCTCGTACCGCAGCATCATGTTATACGCCCGGTCCGGCAGCAGAGAAAACAACACCTTGCTGCCGTCCAGCGGCGGAATGGGGATCAGGTTAAACAGCCCCAGACCCAGCGACAGGATGGCCGTGGTCAGCAGAAACGTCAGAAGCCTCTGATTCGCTTCAGAATACGGGGCATAGTCATACACCAGCCGTCCGGCAAACAGCAGCACCAGCGCCAGCAGGAAGTTGGACATCGGCCCGGCCAGCGCCGTCAGGGCCATGCCCTGCTTGGGCCGGCGGAAATACCGGGGGTCCACCGGCACAGGCTTGGCCCAACCGAAGCCCACCGTTACCATCATCAGCAGGCCGAACCAGTCGATGTGCCGCAGAGGGTTCAGGCTCAGCCGCCGGGCCCGCTTGGCAGTGGGGTCCCCCAAAGCCAGCGCCGCCAGCCCGTGGCACGTTTCATGCACCGTCAGGCACAGAAACACCGACACCAGCCGCAGCAGCAGATCCCACAGGGAGCCGAAGTCCAGCGCATTCCACAAATTTTCCAGATATCCCACAGGGCTTCCTCCCCAAAATAGCATTCAGGTGCATTATATCAGAAATTCCCTTCGATTACAAGCAAAAAAGAACAGCCGCCCTCACGGGGCGGCCGTTCCGGCAATCGCCTACAGATTCTCCTGCTTCAGGGCGTCAATGGGATTCTCCCGGCGAATGCGGCGGGTGGCGTACAGCATGGTGGCAAACACCACCACAAACACGCTGCCCACGGCGATGGCCACGCTGTACCACGGGATATAGAAGCCGGTGGATATGGTCTTGGCCATGGTGCGATAGATGGCATAGGTTACCAGAGCCGACACCGGAAGCCCCCACAGCAGCGCCCGCAGACCGTAAATCAGGCACTCGTAGTCCATCATCCGGGCAAAGGCTCCCTGGGTCAGCCCCACGGACCGCAGCATACCGAATTCCCGCCGCCGCAGGGCAATGGAGGTGGAAATGGTGTTGAACACATTGGTCATGGCGATCAGCGAAATGAGGATGATGAATCCGTAGGAGAATACGTTCACCACCGTTGTCATGGCCCGCTGGCTTTCGCCGTTGGCAGCCAGATCCTGCAGATCGGAGCGGCTCAGGCCCAGCTCTGTCAGCACGCGGCCCATGCTCTCGTATGCGGCGGCATGGTCGCCGCTCCGGAACCAGAAGCTCAGGGCATATGGCCGGGCCTGCCCGGTGACGGCCTCGTACATGCTGTATGGGTACAGCAGGACCAGGCCATTGTCAGAGTACAGGAAAGCAGGACGCTCCCTCAGAATGGCTCCCACCGTATAGGTCCCGCTGTTGACGGCCTCCTCCACCGGCACTGCCTTGGCCTGACCGGTGTCAGGCGCTTCTCCCTGCTCCCGTGCTTCATAGTAGGTGTCCATATAGTCCGCCGGATAATACAGCACATATTCCGCGCCGTCCCGGGTGATGCGCTCCCCCTCTGTGAACCAGCCCTCCATAGGCTGATAGTTGGTTTCCGTCCCGGTGATGGGCAGGCGGTTCCCGTTCAGCAGGCGGTAGCGATACAGCTTATCGTGGTCCCCGCCGTCGCCGCGCCAGGTCTCCAGCGCGTCCCAGGCCGCCGCCCGGGGCGAGCCGGCACGGAAATAGTCATCCTCCGCCAAGCCGTTTTCCCGCAGCAGCTGCCGGAAGTCCCCGTCCTGAAGGAAAAAGAAGGAAACGCTCCTGCTCTCCCCCGTCCCGTCCCGGACGGTATCGCTCCAGTATTCCGGGTCCATGTCCTCTCCGGCAAAGGACAGGGTCGAGTAGCTGTCGGCGGTATAGAAGCCCGATTCCACGCCATGGGCCGCACTGAGCTGGCCCAGGCGCTGCTCCGGGGTCACATCCTCCGGCAGGGCCTCGCTGTAATACAGCTGCACCCCCATCCCATCGGAGCTGAGCCGCGTTACCGCGCCCGTCAGGTAAGCGCAGAAGGACGAAGCCGAGATGAACAGGGTCACACTGAGGAACAATCCCACCACCGTGGACCGGTAGCGCTTGCGGTCACGCTTGAAGTTTTTGGCCGCCAGCATCCCGGAAAAGCCGAACAGCTTCCCCGTCAGGGGAGAGGTCTTTACCTCCCGGCTCCGGATCTTCACGTCCTGGGTCTGGCGGATGGCCTCTATCGGCGACAGCCGCACCGCCCGCCGGGCGGGGATCCAGGCGGAAATCACCGCCGTGATCAGGCCGATGCCCGCCGCCGCCAGCAGCGCCCACAGATTCAGCACAAACCGCATCTCCACTGCGCCGCCGCTTTCCCCGCCGGGCAGGAAGCCGAAGCTGCCCCGCAGGCAGTACAAGGTCACGCCGATGCCCAGGCAGCCCACCAGCAGCCCCAGCGGGATGCCCACGGCGCACAGCACCAGCGCCTCATACAGGACGCTGCCTCGAATCTGTTTTTTCGTGGCCCCCACAGATTTCAGGATGCCAAACTGGCGGGTCCGCTCCGCCACGGAGATGGAGAAGGAGTTATAGATCAGCGACACCGAGCCGAAGGAGATCATCAGCAGCAGGATCACCGCAAAGCTGTAGATCATCCGGTTCACGGAGAAGAAGGTGGTGGCGCCGTAGTAATTCAGCAGGGTGGAGTTGGAGTACCACGCCAGTCCCGGATATTTCTCGGCATTTCCCTCCATATAGCTGTAAAAGCGGCTGGGGTGGGCCACCCGGAAAAATTCATCCGTCTGATAGCCCTGCTCCTGACAGGTCAGGGCAGTATAGCCGGGGCAGGAGAAGGGCTCCGTCGTCATATCCAGCCGCTGGTAAAAGCCCACCACAGTGTAGGTGTGGGGCGTGGTATCTGTCAGCGTCTCCCCCTTCGTATAGGGGTCATCGGCCGTCAGCTCCTCCCCACCCAGCGTCCGGTGGCCCAGCTCCAGCTCCATGGTGTCCCCCAGCGCATGGCGGACGCTGCCATTGGACCACAGATGCTCCGGCAGGAGAATCTCCCCCGCCTTTTCCGGCAGACGTCCGCCGGCCAGCCGGATGGACACCAGCTCCGGCAGGTCGGGGTCCATGGACATGATCCGCAGATAGGGCTTATAAGCATTGTCCGCCCCTACCTGCCCCCAGCCCACCAGCTGCCACGCAGACTGCTCCGTGATCTCCTTTTCATCACGGCTCAGCTGCGTTGCCTGCTGCTCCGTGAGGTTCTGGTAGCAGCCGTGGAACCGGCCCACGGTGTACTCCGTCGTGCGCACCAGATACCGCACGCCGCTGTAGGCTCCCTCCGTCACGGCGGTGAACATGGCCACCGACAGCACGATGCCCACGATGGTCACCCAGGTGCGGGAGCGGTTCTTCCGCAGGGACTGCCGGGTGAAGCGGTGGAATACGTTCATTTTTGCACCTCCCGGATCCGTTGATTCCGGGTGATGCGCCCGTCCTCGATGGCAATGATCCGGTGGGCCTGCAGGGCGATGTTTTCGTCGTGGGTGATGATCACCAGCGTCTGACCGTACTTCCGGTTGGAGAGCTTCAGCAGCTCCACGATCTCCTGGCTGTTTTTGCTGTCCAGGTTCCCTGTGGGTTCGTCTGCCAGCACCACCGCCGGGGCGTTCATCAGTGCACGGCCGATGGACACCCGCTGCTGCTGTCCGCCGGACAGCTGGTTGGGCAGGTGCTTTTCCCGGCCCCGCAGGCCCAGCACATCCAGCAGCTCGTCAAGTCGCTGCCTGTTCACCGCACGGCCGTCCATCAGCACCGGCAGCGTCATATTCTCCACCACATTCAGCACCGGGATGAGGTTATAAAACTGATAGATCAGACCCACCTGCCGCCGGCGGAAAATGGCCAGATGGTCCTCGTCCTGGGCGTATACGTCCTGGCCGTCCACATACACCTTGCCGGAGGTGGGCCGATCCACGCCGCCCAAAATGTGCAGCAGCGTGGACTTGCCGGACCCGGACGGCCCGATGATGGCCAGAAACTCCCCCTTTTCCACGGAAAAGGACACGTCGTCCACCGCCCGGACCTGATTCTCCCCCTGGCCGTATACCTTGCTGAGATGCTCGATGCGCAGAATCTCCATATGCTCCGCCTCCTTGCTTTACTGCCGTCAGTATACCAGGCCAAAGTGACAATCCGGTGACTATTGGAAAAAATCGTGTGCCCGGGTCAGAGCTTCTGCACCGCCACGTCGCACAGCTGCACGCCGATGCCCTTGTCCCGGGCGGCCCGGTTGCCCTTGTCCAGCAGCTTCTCCCGGTTTTTGGTCACCAGCTGCACCAGCAGCCGGTCCTTCTGCTCCTGGCTCATGGCTCCCAGCAGCGTCCGGGCCATACCGGCAGCCATATCCGGGTTTCCGGCCAGGACACTGCCCAGAATGCCGCCCTTGTCCTCCCGCCGCAGCTTCTCCGCCACCACCGGGATCAGATACTCCGCAATGGAGTCATAGTCGATGTTGTCCACCAGAATACGCAATTCTAACATAGCTCCTCCTGTCGCTGCTGCTTTGTAAAAAACCGGGACGCGCCGCGGCGCGTCCCGGTACGGGTACATTCGCTTACGCCTTGGGGCCTGCGGCCACAACCTCGGCGCTCATGTGGGTGTACTTCTTGAAGTTCTCCACGAAGCTGGCCGCCAGCTTCCGGCAGCTGGCCTCGTAGGCCGCCTTATCCTCCCAGGTGTTGGCGGGAATCAGCAGCTCACTGGGCACGCCTTCAATGGACGTGGGCACCTGGACGCCAAAGGTGGGGTCGGTAACAAACGCCGCCTTCTCGATCTCGCCGGTCAGGGCGGCGGTGACCATGGCGCGGGTATAGGCCAGCTTCATGCGCTTGCCGGTGCCGTTCCAGCCGGTGTTCACCAGGTACACCCTGGCCCCGGACTTCTCCACCTTATCCGCCAGCATGGCGGCATACACGGAGGGATCCAGGGGCAGGAAGGGCTCGCCGAAGCAGGTGGAGAAGGTAGGCACCGGCTCGGTGACGCCGATCTCGGTGCCGGCCACCTTGCTGGTGAAGCCGGATACGAAATAGTACATGGCCTGGTTCTTGTCCAGCTTGCTGATAGGCGGCAGCACGCCGTAGGCGTCGGCGGTGAGGAAGATCACCGTCTTGGGCACGCTGGGGCTCATGCCGGACAGCTCCGCATTGGGGATATACTCCACGGGATACCCCACCCGGCTGTTCACCGCCAGGGAATCGTCGTCGAAATCGAACTCCCGGGTCTCGGGGTCCATGACCACGTTCTCCACCAGGGAGCCGAAGCGGATGGCGTTGTAAATCTCCGGCTCACCCTCCGGGGAAAGGTTGATGCATTTGGCATAGCAGCCGCCCTCGAAGTTGAACACGGAGTCGTCGGCCCAGCCGTGCTCATCGTCGCCGATGAGTTTGCGGGCGGGGTCGGCGGACAGGGTGGTCTTTCCGGTGCCGGACAGGCCGAAGAACACGGCGGAGTCGCCGTCCTTGCCGATGTTGGCGGAGCAGTGCATGGGAAACACGCCCTGCTTGGGCAGAACGTAATTCATCACGGAGAACACGGATTTCTTGATCTCGCCGGCATACCGGGTGCCGCAGATCACCACCAGATGGGCCTCATAGTCCACCAGAACGGCTGCCTCGGACCGGGTGCCGTCTATCTCGGGGATGCACTTGAAGCCCGGGGCGGCAATGATGGTATAATCCGCATGGAAGTCCTTCAGCTGGTCCGCCGTGGGGCGGCGCAGCAGCTGATGGATGAACAGATTCTGGCTGGCCAGCTCATTGACGATGCGGAAGCCCTTGGTATACTTGGGGTCCGCCCCGGCGAAGCCGTCGAAAATGAAAACGTCCTTGTTCTGGAGATACGCCGTGACCTTGGCATAGATGGCGTCGAACCGGGCCTTGTCCATGGGGCGGTTCACCTTGCCCCAGGCGATGTCGTCATGAATGGCGGGGGTGTCCACGATAAACTTGTCGTTGGCGCTGCGGCCGGTGTATTTACCGGTCTTTACCACCAGGGCACCGGTGTTGGACAGGGTGCCCTCGCCCCGGCGCAGGGCGTGCTCCGTCAGCTGGGCCGGCGTCAGATTGCGGTACACCGCGGCGGCATTGATGATGCCCAGCTTTTCCAGTCCGTAAGTTTCCATGTGCTTGTTCCTCCTCAAAATGTTCCTATTTCGCTGATGTTTCCCCTGTTGATTCTGTCCACAGGACAGAGACAGCATGAGTATATCATATCTTTTCGCAAAAGGGAACCCCGATTTTTATTTCCGCAGAGCCTGTACCGCCGCCCGCAGGGCGTCCACGTGCTCCTGGGTAGTGGCCCAGCTGGCGCAGAAGCGCACGCCGGAATGGGTCTCGTCCACCCGCTCCCAGTATTCATAGCCAAAGCTCTTCCCCAGCTCCGCCAGCTCGTCGTCGGGCATAATGGGATACTGCTGGTTGGTGGGGGAATCAAACAGCAGCGGGTACCCGGCGGACACGAAGATATCCCGGATCTGATAGGCCATCTCGTCGGCATGGCGGGAGATTTTGAAGTACAGGTCGTCGGTGAACAGGGCATCGAACTGAATGCCCAGCAAACGGCCCTTGGCCATGCGGCCGCCCCGCTGCTTCATCATGAAGCGGAAGTCCTTCTTCAGCGCCGGGTTCATGATGACCACAGCCTCGCCGAACAGGGCCCCCACCTTGGTGCCGCCGATGTAGAACACATCGCAAAGCCGTGCGATATCCGGGATGGTCAGCTCCGCCCCGTCGGCCATAACGCCGTAGCCCAGCCGGGCGCCGTCAATGAACAGGGGCAGACCATACCGGCGGCAGGTGTCGTACAGTGCCGTCAGCTCCGCCTTGGTATACAGAGTGCCGCCCTCGGTGGGGTGGGAGATATACACCATGCCGGGCTGAACGATGTGCTCGGTGGATTCGTCGTTTTTGTGCCACTCCACATAGTCCTGCACCTGCCGGGCGGTGATCTTGCCATTGGCGGTGGGCAGAGTGATGACCTTGTGGCCGGTGGACTCGATGGCTCCTGCCTCATGGCAGTTGATGTGTCCGCTGACGGCGGACAGGACGCCCTGCCACGGACGCAGAATGGAGGCGATGACCGTGGTGTTGGTCTGGGTGCCGCCCACCAGGAAGTGGATATCCGCCTCCGGTGCCTGGCACACGGCCTTTATCCTCTCCCGTGCCGCCTCGCAGTATTCGTCCTCGCCGTAGCCCACAGTCTGGACCATATTCGTCTCGTTGAGCTTCTCCATCACATAGGGATGGGCACCCTCCAGATAGTCGCTGTTGAAATAGATCATGGGAGCTTCTCCTTTATCTTTATACTTTCTCCATCATATCCCAGTGGGGTGCATTTGTAAAGAGCTATTCTTACTTGAACCCATTTACCTGCACCCAGGTCCGGACATGGTCCACAAAGCGCTGGGTGGAGTTGGACACTGCCTTTTCATCCTTGACGCCGATGGCAATGCGCCGGTAAAACGACATGGGCGGCTGGCATATCACCAGGGGGTAGGGGCTGTGCCGCACCATCAGCTCCGGCAGCAGGCTGATACCCAGGCCATTGGACACCATGGACAAAATGGTCCGGTCCTCCCGGGCAATATAGCGCACGTGAGGCCGCACACCCATCTCATCAAAAGCAGCACGGATCTCGTAATCGTCGCCCTCCTCCAACTGGATCACCGGCTCCGTGGCCAGAGCCTCCACTGGGAAGGGGTCGCAGTGGGACAGGGGGTGGCCGCAGGGTACGATCACCTTCAGCTGGTCCAGGTGCAGAGGATACACCTGCAGTCCCTTCAGCGACGGCATCCGCAGAAATCCGCAGTCTGCCTGCCCGGTGATGATCAGCTCCTCGATCTGGTCGTAAAAGTCACAGGTCTGTATTTCGAACTCGATGGCCGGATACTGCTTGCTGAAGGCCTTCAGGATCATGGGCAGCCACTGGGCAGACACGCTGGAGAACGACGCCACCTTTACAAGGCCCGCATCCATGCCCCGCAGGTCCGCCGCCTGCTGGGCAAGGCGGTGATATTCCGTGCACAGCTGCTGGATCTGGGGCAGCAAGGCCCGGCCGTCGCCGGTCAGGGTCACGCCGCCCCGGTTTCGGCTCAGCAGCGTTACTCCCAGCTCCTCCTCCAGGGAGTTGATGGCATGACTGATGCCGGACTGTGAGAAATTCAGGTCCGCCGCCGCCTTGGTAAAGCTGCCGCATTCCACGGTTTTCAGGAAAATCTGGTATTTTGTGGCGTTCATTGCCCTCACCTGCCTCTTTTCTGATGTCTCCCCTATTGTACACCCTTTTTCGCATGGTTTCAATCGAAAATATGCGTTTTACAAATGCAAAATTTTATGATATCCTACCCATGGATTTGAAGAAAGAGAGGATAAATCGAAAATGGCTCTGATTACGAAAATGCACCGCTGCGCATTCTGCGGCAGCAGCGAGGTGGTTGTCTCCGAAAACGGAACCTACACCTGTAAGGACTGCGGAAAGGTTGCCGACCACGGCATGCCTGCTGCGGATGTGGAAGCGATCAACCGCATTATGATGACCGGCGGCGATGCTGAGACCGCTGAGGAACTGCGCCGGCGCTATCCCCGGCTGGATCTGACTACCTGGTCCAAGGAGAACCGTCTCCAGATTTGAATTTGCAGCCGAGAGCGGCTATGGTTTACCTCCTTCGCCGCTAAAAATACCTGGCAGCGCCTGCTGCCCATCTTTTCCATGGGGATTTTCCTACCCCAAACATAACAAACAGCCGCGCTTGGGCATGCGCGGCTGTTTGTTATTCTGTTCCTGAACCGTTAAAGCGGCGTCCCGACCGGTCCGCCGCTTTGTTTATTTTCCGCCCAGATCCACCGCATGGCGGATAAAGCTCATAGGCGGCACCGGACGCGGCAGCTGCATGGTAAACACCATCTGGGGCGTTTTCGGCTCTGCCAGCGGCAGGCCCTCGGCGTCCGTCATCATCGGGGCCGTCATGGAGAAGGGCTTCGTATCCGGCCCCACCACCTCCACGGCGTCTCCGGCACCAAACTTGTTGCGCAGACTCAGGGTGGCCAGCCCCTCCGGCGTGCAGTCCGTCACCACGGCGCAGATCTGCCAATCACGGATGTACCGGGCATCCTCATAGAACTGACCCGGTTGGCCGTAGAAAAAGCCCGTGGAATAGTGCCGGTGGCTGACATGCTCCACCTCGTCCCGCCACACCGGGTCTATGGGCCGTCCGGCGGCCGCATCGTCCAGCACATGGCGGTAGGCCCCGGTTACGATGGCCGCGTAATAGGCGGACTTGGCCCGGCCCTCGATCTTCAGGCAGTCCACCCCGGCGTCCATCAGGTCGTCCAAGTGGTCGATCATGCACATATCCCGGGAATTCATGATGTAGGTGCCCTTCTCGTCCTCGAACACCGGGAAATACTCCCCGGGGCGCTTCTCCTCCATCAGTGCGTACTGATAGCGGCAGGGCTGGGCGCAGGCACCCCGGTTGGAGTCCCGTCCGGTCATGTAGTTGGACAGCAGACACCGCCCGGAGTAGGATACGCACATGGCCCCGTGGCAGAAGGTCTCGATCTCCAGCGCCGGGTCCACCCGGCGGCGGATCTCCCGGATCTCGTCCATCCCCAGCTCCCGGGCCAGCACCACCCGCTGCGCCCCCAGGTCGAACCACGCCTGGGCGCAGGCATAGTTGGCAATGGACTGCTGGGTGCTGATGTGCCGCTGGCACCGGGGAGCGTACTTTCCCGCCAGGGTAAAAGCCCCCAGGTCTGCCAGGATCAAGGCATCCACACCGGCGTCGTTGAGCTTTTCCAGGTGCTCGGGCAGGCGGTCCACCTCGCCGCTGCGGGGCATGGTGTTCACGGTAGCGTGGACCTTCACTCCGCGGCGGTGGGCAAATTCCACCGCCCGGGGCAGCTCTTCATCACTGAAATTTCCCGCAAAGGACCGCATGCCAAAGGACGTGCCCGCCAGATACACGGCATCCGCCCCGTATAAAACGGCCATTTGCAGCTTTTCCCAATCCCCGGCCGGAGCCAGCAGCTCCGGCTTCTTTCTCACTTCGGCCATCACCCGAACTTACGCAGGTTGGCGTTGTGCTCGGCCAGAGTCCGGCTGAACACATGACGTTGGGTATCGGGGTTGAGCACATAAAAATAGTAGTTGGTCTTATCCGGCTTCAGGGCAGCTACAATAGACGCCTTACCGGCGTTGGCAATAGCCGTGGGGGGCAGGCCCTGGTGGGTATACAGGTTATAGGGACTGTCCAGGGTCTGATAGTCGTCCTCGGTGATCTCTCGTCCGGCGGCATACACCAGGGATGCGTCAATCTGGAGCAGATGGGCCGTCTCGCCCACGTTCTCCAGCCGGTTGTGGATGACGGAGGAGATCACGGCACGGTCGGTACCGTCCGTCTCCTTCTCGATAAGGGACGCCATGATGACGATCTCCTTCAGGCTATAGGAAGAATTGGCGAGCAGCGGCGCAACATCCGGGTCGTCCACAATGCGGTCCTGGAAGTTGGACAGCAGGCGGCTCAGGGCCGAATCGGCATTCTCCTTCACATAGAACTCGTAGGTATCCGGGAACAGGTATCCCTCCAGGCGGCTGACGCTGCCCAGATTTTCGTTGTCCACAAAGTCGAACTTGTCGAACACATGATTTTTGGCAGATTCCTCCAGAGCTGCGGCATCGGACACGTCGTTCTCCGCCAGCAGCTGGATGATTTGCTCCACGGTGTAGCCCTCGGGAATGGTGACGGTCACGGTAGCCGCCACGCCGCCGGTGGGCTGCATGGACTTGATGAGACAGTTGAAGTCCATGTCGGTGTTCAGCTCATACACGCCGGGCTGAATATAGCGGCTGGCATGGAACACCGGACTGGTAATCATAAACAGCAGCTTGGAGTCGATGAGCCCGGCTTTCTTCAGCTTGGTAGCCACCTTTCCCACGGAATCGCCGCTCTCCACCTCAATGGTGGCGGTCAGGGGCGCTTTATTCAGGGCGCACACATCGTTGACAGCCAGCCAGCCCAGACCGGCCAGCAGACACGATCCCACGATCACGCATGCCAGGTAGATCAGCCAGCCAAAGCGGCGTTTTTTCTTCCCCTTGGCGGCCTTCTGCGTCTCGCCGGTCTGTCTGCGAACCTGATCGGCATCCCATTTGGCCGTATCGGAATTCTGATAATCGGACATCTTGTTTGGTTCCTTTCTGTTTTTTCGCCGGGTCTGCCCCGGACAAGATACGCCGGAGCCAAGTCCGGCATAGAATAGCCCATACAGAAAACAAGTGAGGTGAACGGCATGTGCTTTGACAACAACAACTGCTCCTGCATCTGGCTGATCGTGATCCTACTGCTGGTATTCTGCTGCTGCGGCAGCGGCACCCGGTCCGGCTGCGGCGGCAACAGCGGCGATGGATGCTGCTCCTGCTGAACGTACATCATCCATAGGAGGGGGCGCCCAGGCGTCCCTTCCTTATTTTATGTCCACCAGCAGGTCCCGGAGCTTCTCCATGACCTCCCGGTGGATATCCTCCACGGTGCGGGGCGCACCGTCCCGGGCACAGTCGATGCGGGTCCACCCGCCATATTCCACCACCATGGCGGCACTTTCCCGGCAGGCCCGCAGATACGCCTCGTTCCGCTCGTGAATATCCGCCTTTGTGTGGGTCACCTGCTCCCGGTGGCGCATCATCTGCTCGGACAGCTCCGTGGGCATGTCCAGGTATATCACCCGGTCCGGCTCCGGCAGCCCCAGCTTCCGATACTCGAAGTCAAACAGCCAGTCCAGAAAGGCCCGCTGCTGTTCCCGGGGCAGCTTGGAGGTCTGGTGCACGGCATTGCTGGTGGTATACCGGTCGGCAATGACCAGCCCCCCCTGTTCATACCAGCCGCCCCAGTCCTGCTTATAGGAGGCAAATCGGTCCACGGAGTAAAACGTGGCGGCGGCGTAAGCATTGACATCGGCGGGGTCCGTGCCGAAAGCGCCGTTCAGGTACAGCCGCAGCAGCGCCGAGGACTCTTCCCCATACCGGGGAAACTCCAGCTTGCGGAAGGGCACACCCCGTGTCTCCAGCTCCCGGCACAAAAGCGCCGTCTGGGTAGCCTTTCCGGAGCCGTCCGTCCCCTCGAATACGATCAATTTCCCCCTCATGCTATGCTTCCTCCCTCGGTCCGTGCGTATACATTCGGATTATTTTACCACGCTCCGGCTCATTTGTCCATGAAAAAGTTAAAATATCCCGGGATATCCCGGGCCGGGGTGTGCCGTTCCCCTTTTCTCCCCGGGGCTTTTGCAGGAAACAGTTGTATTTGCCTCGCCAGTGTGGTATACTGCTATATTGATATAATGTGTGATTTGGGGCATTGTCCCCTTGAGAAATGAGGGATCTCTATGAAAATCGTTGTTTTGGCCGGCGGTCTGAGCACCGAGCGGCAGGTATCTCTGACCAGCGGCACCGGCGTGTGCCGCGCCCTGCGCCAGCGGGGCCACCAGGCCATTCTGGTGGATATGTTCCTGGGCCTGGAGGACTATACCGGCAGTCTCGCCGATATCTTCGATGCGCCGGACGGCCTGTGCGGCGATAACCGGGTCCTGTCCACGGAGCCGGATCTGGAGGCCGTGCGCCGCAGCCGCCGGGACCAGGGGCCGTCCCTGCTGGGCAAGGATGTGCTGGCCGTGTGTGCCATGGCGGACCTGGTGTTCCTGGCCCTGCACGGCTCCTGCGGCGAGGACGGACGCATTCAGGCCACCCTGGACCTGCTGGGCGTGCCCTATACCGGAAGCGGCTATCTGGGCAGCGGCATGGCCATGGACAAGTCCGTTACCAAGCGCATCATGGATGCCGCCGGGATTCCCACCGCCCCCTGGCACGACGTGCGCTATACCCGGGAGGATATCCCCCGTCTGGCTCAGGAGCTGCCGGTGCCCTGCGCCGTGAAGATCATCAACGGCGGCAGCTCCATCGGCGTGGAGCTGCCGGATACCCGGGAGGAGCTGGCCCAGACTCTGGAGCGGATGCTGGCCTATGGCGACCACGTTATCGTGGAGCAGAAGATCCGGGGCCGGGAGATCCAGGTGGCCGTTCTGGGCGACGGGTATCTGCCCGCCGTGGAGATCATCCCCAAGGGCGCGTATTTCGACTATTTCTGCAAATACCAGAAGGACGGGGCCCAGGAGCTTTGCCCCGCCCCTATTACCGATGAGCAGTGGCATACTGTGGGAGAGCTGGCTCTGCGCCTGCACCGTGCCCTGGGCCTGGGCGTCTATTCCCGGGCGGACTTCATTCTGGATGAGGAGGGCCGCTTCTGGTGCCTGGAGATCAACACCCTCCCGGGCATGACCCCCACCAGTCTGGTGCCCCAGGAGGCGGCGCAGGTGGGCCTCAGCTACGGCGACCTGTGCCAGCGCATTGTGGACGAATCCCTGGCCCTGCGCAAGGGAGGCCGGGCATGAGGCCCCTGGCGGCGGCGGACATCTGCCGCGCCGTAAGCGGGACCTTTCTCCAGGCCGGAGGCGACACCGTCACCGGCGTCACCAGCGACAGCCGCCGCATCGCCCCCGGAGACCTGTTCATTCCCCTGGTGGGCGCGCGGTTCGACGGTCATGATTACATGAACGCAGCGCTTTCCGACGGCGCGGCAGGCTGCCTGTGCAGCCGTGTGCCGGAGGCACTGCTGCCCGGCAAGTTTTATATTCAGGTCCAGGACACCACACGGGCTCTGGGTGCGCTGGCCGCCTGGTACCGGGGGCTGTATGACATCCCCGTGGTACAGGTCACCGGCTCCGCCGGAAAAACCACCACCAAGGAGATGCTCGCCTCGGTGCTGTCCCGGCACTTCTGCACCCTGAAAACCCGGGCAAACCTCAACAATCACATTGGCACCCCCCAGACGCTGCTGGAGCTGGAGCCCCGGCACCAGGCAGCGGTTATCGAAACGGGCCTGGACCACTTCGGCCAGATCCGGTACATGGGCAGTCTGGTGCAGCCTACCATCGCCGTCATCACCAACGTAGGCGACGCCCACATTGAGAACCTGGGCGGTACGCGGCAGGGCATTCTCCAGGCCAAGTGCGAGATATTCGACCATCTGCGGCCCGGTGGGCTGGCCGTTCTGTGCGGCGACGACCCCCTGCTCAACGGCCTGACTCTGCCCTTTGAAACACTCCGCTGCGGCAAGGGCGAAAGCTGCAATGTCCGGGTCACGGATATCGTCCGCCGGGGCATCGACGGCCTGGACTGCACCGTCACCACCTCCCGCCGCAGCTACCGGCTGTCCATCCCCTCCCCGGGAGACTACATGATCTACCCCGCCTCCATGGCCGCCGCCATCGGCGAGTATCTGGGCCTGTCGGAGCAGGAGATCGTGGAGGGTGTGGCCGCCTATGTGTCCACCGGCTCCCGGATGCGGCGTATCCGTCTGCCGGAGGACCGGCTGATCATCGACGACTGCTACAACGCCAACCCCCAGGCCATGGAGGCGGCGCTGGAAATCCTGGCGGACACCGCCTGCCGCCGCCGCGTAGCCGTTCTGGGCGATATGGGGGAGCTGGGCCCCATCAGCCATGACGCCCACCTGGAGGTGGGACGCGTCACCGCGCGGCTGGGTCTGGATGCGGTGATCGCCATCGGACCCAAGTCCGCCGCCATCGCCGAGACCGCAGGGCCCCGGGCCCTGCACTTCGACACCGTTCAGCAGGCGCTGCCCGCCCTGCGGGAGCAGCTGACCCCCGGCACCGCCATGCTGGTGAAGGCGTCCCATGCCATGGAATTCGGCAAAATCGTCAACGAACTGGAAACAACGACCTATGATAGACATCAGTGTGACCGATCTGGTCAAATCCTTTGACTTAGAAAAGAAAATCCTGGACGGCATCTCCTTCCAGGTGGACACCGGTGAGCGGGTGGGCCTGCTGGGAAAAAACGGCGCAGGAAAAACCACGCTATTCAACATCCTCACCGGAGACCTGGATTATGACTCCGGCGAGGTGCTCATCGCCCCGGGCCGCCGGGTGGGCCTGATTTCTCAGATCCCGGTGTATCCCGCAGGATACACCGTGGAGGATGTTCTGCGCTCCGCCTTTCAGCGGACCACCGCCCTGAAGGAGGAGATGGACGCTCTGACCCGCCGGATGGAGCAGGGGGACAGCGACACCCATACTCTGCGCCGCTATGGGGAGCTCACCGCCCGGTTCGAGGGACTGGGGGGCTACGACACCGACACAGCCGTCAACAAGGTGTCCAACGGCCTGTCCATCGACGGCGATATGCGGCGGAGGCTGTTTGACCAGCTGTCCGGAGGCGAAAAGACCCGGGTGAACCTGGGCCGCCTGATCCTGGAGGATACGGACATCCTCCTGCTGGATGAGCCCACCAACCACCTGGACCTTCAGGCCACCGAGTGGCTGGAGGAGTATATCCGCTCCTTCCGGGGCACCGTGGTCACCATCTCCCACGACCGCTATTTCCTGGACCGCACCGTCACCCGCATCATCGAGATCCTGGACGGTAAGGCGGAGTTTTACAGCGGCAACTACAGCTTTTATGCCATTGAAAAGGAGCGCCGCTACCAGGAGCGCATGAAGCAGTACCTCAAGGAGCAGGCCAAGATCCAGCAGCTGGAAAAGGCGGCGGAGCAGATGCACCTGTGGGCCTTTATGGGCAACGACGCCCTGCACAAGCGGGCCTTTTCCATGGAAAAGCGCATCCAACGCATGCGCACCGTGTCCAAGCCCACCAAGGCCAAGAAGATGGACGCCCGCTTC
>CDZR01052240.1_pt1 | contig 20922 bp, 20 predicted proteins | sample 554781 | NCBI WGS metagenome assembly CDZR01 (sample SAMEA3182065, study PRJEB8094) | gut metagenome | biome: human; feature: gut; material: Stool; isolation source: human stools | place: Canada | collected 2013-01-28
TGGCTCTACCTGCACAAATCGAACACTGCGAATAGGAGGATGGCTGACTGACTTTCATGCGGACGTAAAAGCCCTTGGAGATGAAGGTCAGACCATTACCTCTCTATTCTAACAGTTTAGGCAACGAGATGTCCCATGCCTATGGCTGGCTGCCATAAATCAAGGGGCAAATATATAGTAACAGGAGATGAGAGCGATGAAGAAACGGTGGATTCTGCTGATTGTGCCGCTGCTGATGGCGCTGATGCTGCCCGCCGCGTCCGCGAGCGAATTGCTCGGCAACGTGCTGTCCCTCGTGCTGAATTCGCCGGATGACGCCGTTCTGGCTGATGACTGCCGCGCGGATGCCGAAGATGCCCGTATCATCATAGCCAGCGGAGCACATTATCAGCTGATTGCAGCGGCAAAACAGGAAAACGGCTGGGAAAGTGCCGTCGTCTCGACAAACGCCGTCTATCAGCCGTCGGAGGGGTATGGCGTGCCGACGCTCACGCGGACGGAAGACGGCTTTGAGCTGGCGTATCCGGAAGCGGGGGAAGTCTACCGCTTTGCGTTGCGCCATGACAGCACGAATCATCCAATCTACACGCTTGTCTTTGCGAAAATGGGTGACATAGTGGTCACAAAGCGGGAGAATTTCGGCTATCTGGTGACGCAGGGCGAAGACGGCGCGGTCTGGTCGAAAATGGTCACGCTGGCGGACTTCAATATCCACCAAATGCCCCGCGGCACAGCGGATGTTCGGCGGATGAACGAAATGGCTTGCGGCTTGCAGCGCTTTGCAAATGTGCGGAAGGACGGCGTCAAGGAAATCCGCCAAGAATGGCGGCATGTGCCGATTCAGACGGTGTGCGGCAGCTATCTCACGGATGACCCGCATGTCAGCGAAGCACATCAGGAGGAACTGCCCGCCGGAACGAAACTGACGGCGCTGGGTTACTGCGGCTGGGCGTATGTGTACGTCGAAGCGGAAGTGGACGGCGAAACGCTGTACGGGTTTGTGCCGCAGCGGGATGTGATATTCGACGATGTGGAGCAGCCGGAATTGATGGCGGAGTTTGTCGGGCATTGGCGCGCCAAAGGCGGCGGCGGCTGGTACGATGATTTCCAGCTGGATGCAGATGGGAATTTTTCCGCCGCGGATGATGATGGCGAGAGGACGTGCAGCGGCACTTGGTCTATCGTGCAGACCCCGGTGGGGAGCAATCTCTACTGGCGGGGCGACATTCCCACCATCGTCCTGCGCGGAACGGACGGCACGGTGTCCCGCTATGGGATTCAGGTGGAGAAAGAGAAAATCATGCCGGGCGCTTGGAGCATTTATTTGAGCCTTTCGACCAACGAAACAGGCAGGAGTTATGTGCCGGATGGAGCAGACGGCGATTGGGTGTATACCGATGATATTATCGGCTGGTTTGCTCGGCTGTTCTTTAGTATTTTGGGATATTGAGCAAAAGGAGATGTGGAGAATATGAAGAAACTGCGGATACTGCTGATTTTGTGCTTGACGCTGGCTGTGACACTGCCCGCCGCATCTGCAAACAGCTGGAATCTGAACGGGCAATTGCTGGCGATGGTGGAGCAGACACATGACTACGACGAGTATACCGGCTTGGTGAGCGATTACAACAGAAAAGCCGCCACGACCCATACGATTCTGACCAGCCGCTATCACAATCAGCTGGTCGCGGTGGATGAGGTGAAAGACGGCTGGAAGGACGCCATCTTCTCGACGACCGCGGTCTATCAGCCGTCGGAATTGGAAGAAACGGGCTATCCCGAAATCACACGCACGAAGAACGGCTTTGAATTGGCGTACCCGGATATTGATGAACGGTACTATTTTGAGCTGTCGCACAACAATGAGGGGAGAACCTTTTACACGCTGATGGAAGCGCAGATGGGCGATGTGAAGGTGGAGCGGATAGCATCTTACGGCTATCGGGTGACGCTGGGCGAGGACAGCGCCATGTGGATGACCAAAATCACGCTGGAAGACTTCAACATCCACAACATGCCGAAACGCGGACCGGACGACGTTCGGCGCATCAACGAAGCGAATGAAGGGCTGCAATACCTCGCCTATTTGTATCCGCAGGTGGTTTCGGGGCAGACGAGCGGCAAAAAGTCCTACGCCGTGTATTCCGCGCCGGACACGTCCTCCTACCGCGCGGCGAAGGGCAAAGCGTCTGTCAGCACGGGCGACGATTATAATTTGTACCTCACCGTGGGCGACTGGTCGCTGATTGAGTACCGCGTCAGCCTGCGGACAAGCCGCTTTGGCTGGGCGCAGTTAGGCAATCACGGCGACGAGACGACGGAAGATCTTGTGCGCGTGCCGATGCTGACGGCATATGACACCTATCTGACCGACGACCCGAACGTCAGCGAATATCATCAGGTGGAACTGCCTGCCGGGACGAAGCTGACGGCACTGTCCCATCCGGATAACCAGTGGGCGTATGTGTACGTCGAAGCGACGGTAGACGGCAAAATCACCCGCGGCTTCGTGCCGCAGCGTGACGTGGTGTTTGATGATGTGGAATTGCCGGACGAGGAAGCGAAAATCGTCGGCAGCTGGCAGTTTGACGGCGGCAGCGAAATCTGGTACGAGTATCTCCGTTTGGACGCGGACGGGCGATTCTACACCTCGGATGCAGCGGGCGCACAGCCTTATCACGGCACATGGAGCGTCGTGCAGACGCCGGAGGACAGCAATCTTTACTGGCACGGCACGGCGCGCGTTCCGACCATCGTCCTGCGCTGCACCGACGGCATGACATACCGCTACGGGATGTCATTTGACGAAAAAGTGGAAATTGTAGACGGGGTGTTCTGCAAATCGTTATCATTCTTAAACAGTGAAGGCGGCGGCGGATTCAGTCCGTATGGGACATACGATGAGTATGGCAATCTCGATATAGATAAAAATGGAAATCCGAACATCAAGCAGCTGGACATCACGGACGAGAAATTCCCCTTTTCTTATTGGTACAGGGGGCAAGAAGAGGGGAACGGATGAGAAATTCTCAAAAAAAAGCGTCAAAAAAGTGTCAAAAGTGATGGAAATCCTGCGCAACCTCTTGCAAAATGGCGGCAAATTGGGTAGAATATGAGGTGGGAAATGATACTCTTTCCAGATTCGCCTGTGCCAGCTGCTTGCGTCTTTTCCCCTCTGGCGTCCGGTTGTTCCACTTAGCGTAGCGCTGCTACGCTGCGTTGCACTCCCGTTAGCCAGAGTGAAAAATTCGCGGCGCATCTTGGCACATTCTTATCTGGAAATAGTATAACCCCGTTTGAACGACTAAAGGAGGTATATTCCAATGGCAGTGAAAGTTGCTATCAATGGCTTTGGCCGTATTGGCCGTCTGGCGTTCCGTCAGATGTTCGGCGCTGAGGGCTACGAGGTGGTCGCGATTAACGACCTGACCTCTCCCGCGATGCTGGCTCACCTGCTCAAGTATGACACCGCTCAGGGTTCTTACTGCGGCAAGATCGGTGAAAACCTGCACACCGTGGAAGCGACCGAAGATTCCATCATCGTGGACGGCAAGGAAATCAAGATCTATGCCGAAAAGAACGCGGCGGATGCTCCGTGGGGCAAGCTGGGCGTGGACGTCGTGCTGGAGTGCACCGGCTTCTACTGCTCCAAGGAAAAGTCCATGGCGCACATCGCGGCTGGCGCGAAGAAGGTCGTCATCTCTGCCCCCGCTGGCAATGACCTGAAGACCATCGTCTACAACGTCAACAACGACACCCTGACCGCGGAAGACCAGATCATCTCTGCTGCTTCCTGCACCACCAACTGCCTCGCGCCCATGGCGAAGGCTCTGAACGACAAGTATCCGATCGTGTCCGGCATCATGACCACCGTTCATGCGTACACCGGCGACCAGATGATTCTGGACGGCCCGCATCGCAAGGGCGACCTGCGTCGTGCCCGCGCTGGCGCGCAGAACATCGTTCCGAACTCCACCGGCGCTGCGAAGGCGATCGGTCTGGTTATCCCGGAACTGAACAAGAAGCTGATCGGCTCCGCTCAGCGCGTCCCGGTCTGCACCGGCTCCACCACCATTCTGGTTGCTGTTGTCAAGGGCAGCGACGTGACCGTTGACTCCGTGAACGCCGCCATGAAGGCGCAGTCCTCCGAGTCCTTCGGCTACAACACCGAGCCGATCGTGTCTTCCGACGTCATCGGCATGCGCTATGGCTCCCTGTTCGACGCTACCCAGACCATGGTCGCGAAGATCGACGACGACACCTATCAGGTGCAGGTCGTGTCTTGGTACGACAACGAGAACTCCTACACCTCTCAGATGGTCCGCACCATCAAGTACTTCGCGGAACTGAAGTAATTCAAATCCCGCAGTCCTGCCTTTCTGGTTTAAGAAGGGCAGGACTGTTTTTTATAACAATCGAAAGGCGGAAAAAGGATTATGGCAAAAGAACCAATAGATATGAAGAAAAACTTGCAAAATATTTAGCTTGACATGCACTTCCTGCAGGATATTGCTTGCTCAAAAGAAGAAAACAAACAGTTTCGGCAATTGAAGAAAAATGGTGAAGCGCTTCCCGACGGCATTCGAGAATATCAAGATGTGAACGGAGTTGTAACGGGCGAATTTTTCAGAATTTATGATGCCGGACTTACTGAAAACGAGAGGCTGGAATATACTTTCTATGGTATGCTGCAACAGTTGCGAACGATAAAGAAATGTTGTGTGTTTTTCACCATACTGACGGTTATTTCATTGATTATTGTTTTTTTGTTTTGGATGGGCGTTTTTGCTTATTGATTCCTGTAAGAACAGAAAACAACGGCGCAACAAAGTCAAATGCACCGGTGTTTTTTATATGTGAATGATGCTTCCATCGCGTTTCCTCGCTGCCCCTTTATTTTGCAGAAGAAGATTCCGAGACAACCCTTGATTTCTGCCTGCCACCTATAAATTACAGAATACAAAATATATTATTGTCACCACACCGGCGTAATTTGCCTCGCTGCCTACAATGACGTTCGTACTGTTTGTGGCTTGCAAAAAACTTGATTTTCAATCGGTTCCTCCGCCGTATTTGCAATTAGAATCGACGGAGGATTCATTCGCCGACAAACCAACCCCTTGGCGCGGCGAAGTCTGCATCTGGCGGCACTGTTTACAAACGAAAGAATATGGAATATAATTATTTTAATCCTGCTTCGAGCGGGAAATAAGGAAAAGAGGTGCCCATCATGAAGAAGCTCCTATCCCTTCTGTTGGCGCTGACCATGATTCTCCCCTTGGTGGGCTGCGTGGCGTTCGCAGAGAATGCGGATCCCATCATGATTACCGTCATCGCGACCAGCGACGTGCACGGCAAAGTGCTGCCCATCAACTACGCCACTGGTGAACCTTCTCCGAACGTGGGTCTGTCCATGATCGCTTCCATGATCGAGCAGGTTCGTGCTACGGAAAAGAACGTCGTTCTGGTGGATGGCGGCGATACCGTGCAGGGCTCTGCCATGACCTATTACTACTCCTACTTCGCTCCTGAAAAGGACGATCCCATGATGAAGGCTCTGCGCCTGATGGACTACGATATGTGGTGCTTGGGCAATCACGAGTTCAACAACGATCTGCCGATTCTCAAGCGTCAGATTGAGTATGTGATGAGCCCCGACAACGGCGAGGAGCATTCCGTGCCCATGTCCGCCGCCAACTTTGTGGCGAAGGGTACCGAGTGGGATTCCTGGATGGGCGTCCCCTATATCGTCAAGGAATTTGAGGGCGTGAAGGTTGGCGTCATCGGCATGGATACGCCCAACATCCCCGCTTGGGAGGTTGAGTCCCACTATGAGGGCATCGACTTCCGCAATCTGGTCCCCACGGTTGAGCACTTCGTGCCGATCCTGCGCGAGCAGGAGGGCTGCGACGTGGTGATTGTCGTGGCGCACTCCGGCGTGGAAGACGCTGTTTCTACCGATGGCAACAACCCCGCGGACTACGAAAACCAGGTTCGCGCAATGATTAACCTGACCACCGGGATTGACGCGGTTGTGTATGGTCACTTCCATAACACCGACTACCGTGAGGACATCCTCAATGCCGAGGGCAAGGTTGTGCCCGTGCTGGCAGGTGGCGGCGGTGAAGGCCTGGGCTTCATGAAGCTCGCCTACGACCCGGCGACCAAGACCGTGACCCCTGTGACGGCTGAAAACGGCTACCGCTTCCTGGCGGATCATGAAGGCCTGGTGGAAAATCAGAAGGTTGCCACGGCGCTGGCTCCCTACAACGAGGAGCTGCAGGCTTATCTGGATCAGCCTCTGGGCACTGCTACCGGCGCTTTCTCCAATAAGAACATCTCCCTGCAGCCCACCGCGCTGATGGATCTGCTGAACAAGGCGCAGCTGTCTGCGGTTCCTGCACAGCTGTCCATCTGCGCGCCTCTGACCAGCGGCGCCGAGGTTCGCGACCTGATTCCTGCGGGCGACGTTCCGATGCGTTTGCTGTATCAGCTGTACGTGTTTGAAAACTGGCTCTATCGCGTGAACATGACCGGCGAACAGCTGCGGCTGTGGCTGGAGCATGCTACCACCAACTACACCAGTGCGTGGGACCCCGATTACCTTGGCGGTGGCTACTACACCGATGAAATCTACGGTTTGTACTACGAAATCCACTACTATGCGCCTGAAGGAAAGCGCATCCAGAACATGCAGTATCAGGGTCAGCCCGTGGCGCCTGATCAGGTGTTCTCCGTGGTGATGAACAACTACCGCTTCACTGGCGGCGCCGGCTTCATGCAGGCGGCTGGTCTGACTCCTGAGGATTACAGCCTCACGGATATGTACACCGGCGATACGCTGGGCAACGATAACGGTCAGGTGCGTAACATTCTGGCGCAGTACATCCGCGACCAGAAGGAAATCACCCCCACCGTGGAAAGCACTTGGCAGTTCTTCAGAACCAAGGAAGACGCGATCGCTGCCGGCGCGAAGGTCGTGGAATAATACGCTTTCCAAATTCACCTGCGCCAGCTGCTTGCGCCTTTTCCCTTCTGACTTTCGGTCGTTCTACTGAGCGTAGTGCTGCTGCGCCGCGTTTCGCGCCCGTTCGCCAGAATAAAAAATTCGCTTCACATCTTGGCGCGTTCTTATTTGGAAATAGTATTAAGCTCCCCGGATTTTCGTGATGAATCAAAAAACCGCGCCCTGCTCTGGAACATCTCCGGAGCAGGGCGCTTTTCTATGCAATTATCCAGTTGTGCTCTTTCTAAATTCATCCGTGCCATCTGTCCGTGCTTTTCCATTCTGGCGCATTCTCATGATGGAAATAGTATTATCACACGCTGTAACGTCCCCGGTTTTCCGTGAGGAAACGTTATTTCTCCCATTCCACCCCGTTCCCCCGCAGCCCCTGCACAAATTCCTCCGGCAGCGGCGCGGTGAACGTCATGCGCTCCCCCGTCCGTGGGTGCGTAAATGCCAGTGTGTACGCGTGCAGCATCAAGCGGGGGACTTTCGCGCCCTTGGCGGAGCCGTAAATCGGGTCGCCGCAGACCGGATGCCCGATGAACTTCATGTGCACGCGGATTTGGTGCGTCCGCCCGGTCAGAATGTGGACGTCCAGCAGCGTCACGTTCCGCCCGCGCGCAAGCACCGTCCAGTCCGTAATCGACGGGCGGCCTTCGGGGTCAATCGCCATTTTCTTGCGGTCTTTCTTGCTCCGCGCGATGGGCTGGTCGATGCGCCCGCTGTCCTCCCGCAGATTCCCTTCAACCAGCGCGCGGTAGTGCTTCTCCATCTGCCGCTCCTGCAATTGGCGGCTGAGGGCGAGTTGGCTCTGGTCGTTCTTCGCCACGAGCAGCAGACCGCTGGTGTCCTTGTCCAGCCGGTGGACGATGCCGGGGCGCAGTTCGCCGCCGATGCCGCTCAAGTGGTCAAGGTGGTGCAGGAGCGCGTTGACGAGCGTGCCGTCCTCATTGCCGGCGGCGGGGTGAACGACCATGCCGCAGGGCTTCAGGACGACGGCGAGGTCGTCATCCTGATAGAGAATTGTGAGCGGAATTTCCTGCGCGACGGGAACAGCGGGCTTTGGCGCGGGAATCGTCAGGATAACAATCTGACCCTGCTTTGCCTTTGCGCCGGATTTCGTCTCGACTTTCCCGTCCACTGTGACGTTTCCGTCCGCCATCAGCGCCGCCACCCGCGAGCGAGTCAGCCCAGCAGCTTCGGACAGGGCAACATCCAGCCGCCGCCCGTCGCCAGGGATGGAGATAGTGCGCGATTCGAGTGCGTCAGGCATCATTTGCGTCATGATTGATTTTCCTCCAATCTTCCGTGCGGAACACGATGCAGTACGCCATCAGCACCGTGCCGACGACGAGCGCCGCGTCCGCAATATTGAACACTGCGAAGGGGAACAGGGTGATATCCAGCATATCGACGACATAGCCCAGCGCCAAGCGGTCGTAGGCGTTGCCAAGCGCGCCGCCAATCATCAGCGCCGCCGCGGTTCTGCTCCATCCGCTGAGCTGATAGCGGCGGAGGACGAGCCATCCGGCGATAACCGCGATGACGGACACCACGCCCAGCATCCACGACTGTCCGCTGAACAGGCTGAACGCCATGCCGGTGTTTTCGGCATAAATCCAGCGGAGAACGCCGGGAATGAGGGTGCGCTCATCCGGCAGCGCGACGGCGAGGGCTTTGGTGAAGCGGTCAAGCGCGAGGGTCAGGAGGATGAGCAGGAGAGGCAGCAGCCTTTGGGAAACGGGTTTGCGCATGGTGATGATAGCCCTTTCTGGTGATGATGATTTGGGAAGCGTCGGAATCAGGTCGCGCCTATTGACGCGACAATGTGGAAATGGCGGATAGAGCAGCTTGGGGCGCTTCTGCGGAAGCGCGAAGTTACGGGCGGGGACGCTTTAGCTGCCGCTGCCCTTGCCTTCCACGAGGTTCAGCAGCTGGGTCAGGAAATCCCCGACAATCGGCAGATTCCTTTGCACCAGTCCTTGCAGCAGCCACACCACCAGCGCGCCCAGAAGCGTAAACCCAACCGCTGTCCCTAATCCTCTTGCAATTCCGCCTACAAACTGCATCAGAAGACGCTTCTTCCAGTTCTTCTCATATGCAACAAATTCACTGAGCCGCAGCTGCTCCATCCGCAGCAATTGCTCCTCCATCTTGTTCGCCATCCAGACCGCCCATTCCTTCATTCTCGCACCTCTTTTTTGCGGTTTTCATTTTCTGATAGAATCGCATGATCATGCAGGGGATTTCGCCTCTGTGGAGGTGACAAAGGGGCTTTCTGCTTGCCCCCTTCGGCACTTTAAGCCATAGTGGTGATAATTAGAAGTTTTTGATAGGGGGTGGTTCGATTTTGTTCGGAAAAGTATCTGATTTCCCTGCAAAGCAGAGCTGCCCTTTGTTTTTGCTGGTCAGCATTCCCCCGAATTGGGCAAACGATGCAAAGACCAGAAAAAAGGTGGACAAAAAACAAAAAAACACGCGAAAAACGCTTGACATAGCCTATTAGTTATGCTAAACTAACGCTTGCGAATCGCCGGATTAGTTGGAATAAACTATCCGCAAAAGGACTGACACAAGGAGGTCATGGAACATGATGCCGTTGGGCATGGTGGAAATTGGCGAGTCTGGCGTGATTGGCAAAATCACCGGACAGGATGAGGTGCGTCAGCATCTGGCGGAGCTGGGCTTCGTGATGGGCGAAAGAGTGACGGTCGTCAGCAAAATGGGCGGCAATCTGATTTGCGCTGTCAAGGATAGCCGTGTTGCGTTGAGCCAATCCATGGCTATGCGTGTGCTGGTGAACTGAGGAAAAGGAGGCAGAAGGCATGAAAACCCTGAAGGATGTCAAGGTCGGGGAAACCGCGGTGGTTGTCCGCCTGCATGGTGAAGGTGCCGTCAAGCGCCGCATCATGGACATGGGACTGACCCGCGGGACGGAAGTCCATGTGCGCAAGGTTGCGCCGCTGGGCGATCCGATGGAGCTGACCGTGCGCGGCTATGAGCTGAGCGTGCGCAAGGCGGATGCGGAAATGATCGAGGTTCAGTAATTCTGTTTCCATTCGGATAAACCTGATTTCGCGCAGGCTTTTTCCTACCTTATACGTTTCAAACCTACTAACATAGGTGCAACCGAAGCAGTCCAGAGGGCGATCGGAAAGCCCTCTGTTCGCGTCCGCAGACGCGAAACCCTGCATCAGCACGCGCATATAGGTATGAAGAAGTCATCAACGCAATCGCGCGAAAGGGTCAAGGGACAGAGTCCCTTGCGGAGTCCAGAGGCGGAGCTTCTGGTGGGGTTAGTTAAGACAAATTCGCATAAGGAGGCGCCGAAAATGGCGATTACGATTGCGCTCGCAGGCAACCCGAACTGCGGCAAAACGACCATGTTCAACGCGCTGACGGGTTCTCGTCAGTTCGTCGGCAACTGGCCGGGTGTTACGGTTGAAAAGAAGGAAGGCAAGCTCAAGGGCAATGACGATGTGGTCATTCAGGACTTGCCCGGCATTTACTCCCTGTCTCCCTACACGCTGGAGGAAGTCGTCGCCCGCAACTACCTGGTGAACGACAAGCCTGATGCCATCCTGAATATTGTGGACTCCACCTCCATCGAACGCAACCTTTACCTGACCACGCAGCTGCTCGAACTCGGCACGCCGATGGTCATCGCGATGAACATGATCGACGTGTCCCGCAAGAACGGCGACAAGATCGACATGAAGAAGCTGAGCGCAGCGCTGGGTGTGGAAATCGTCGAGACTTCCGCGCTGAAGGGCGAAGGCAGCGTGAAGGCGGCTGAAAAGGCTGCCGCTGCTGCCAAGAACCGCACGATGGGCGAACATCCGCACGTTTTCACCGGCTCGGTGGAACACGCGCTGGCACACATCGAAGACCTCATCGGCGGCAAGGTTGAACCCCGCTTCCTGCGCTGGTACGCCGTGAAACTGTTCGAACGCGACGAGAAGGTTGTTGCGGAACTGAAGCTGTCCGAAGATGTCAAGAAGGGCATCGAAGAAGCTGTCTCCTCCTGCGAAAAGGAAATGGATGACGACGCCGAGTCCATCATCACCAACCAGCGTTACGCCTACATCAACACCTTGATGCAGAACGCGGTGAAGAAGGGCAAGGCAAAGGGCAGCCTGAGCGTTTCGGACAAGATTGACCGCGTGGTGACCAACCGCGTGCTGGCGCTGCCGATTTTCGCGCTCATCATGTTCCTCGTGTATTACATTTCCGTGACGACGATTGGTACGCTGCTGACGGACTGGACGAATGATGTGTTCGTTGCGGAAATCGTGCAGGGCAACCTCCAGACTTGGCTGGATGGCGTTGGCTGCGCAGGCTGGCTGAGCGGTCTGATTGTGGATGGTATCGTCGGCGGCTGCGGCGCGGTGCTGGGCTTCGTGCCGCAGATGCTGGTGCTGTTCCTCCTGCTTGCTATCCTTGAAGACGTCGGCTACATGGCTCGTATCGCCTTCATCATGGACCGTATCTTCCGCAAGTTCGGTCTGTCCGGCAAGAGCTTCATCCCGATGCTGATTGGTTCTGGCTGCGGCGTTCCCGGCATCATGGCTTCTCGTACCATCGAGAGCGACCGTGACCGCAAGATGACCATCATGACCACGACCTTCATCCCCTGCGGCGCGAAGATGCCGATTATCGGTCTGATTGCCGCGGCTGTGTTCGGCGGCAGCGCGTGGGTCGCGACCTCTGCGTACTTCATCGGCGTGGCGGCGATTGTTATCTCCGGCATCATGCTGAAGAAGACGAAGATGTTCGCGGGCGACCCGGCTCCCTTCGTCATGGAGCTGCCGGCGTATCACTTCCCGTCTGGTCGCAACGTGTTCCACAGCGTGTGGGAGCGCGGCTGGAGCTTCATCAAGCGCGCTGGCACGGTCATCCTCCTGTCCTCTATCGTGATTTGGTTTGCGAAGACCTATGGCTGGGCGCCCGCTGCGGACGTGCAGCTTGAAGCGCAGCAGACCTACCAGACGGAACTGGCTGATTACAACGCGAAGGCGGAAGCTGGAACGCTGGAAGAAGACGAGGAAGCGCCGGAACTCGCGCCCGAAATGGATCGCGCGGCTGGCTCCTGGGGCGCTGTGGCGGATATGGACAACTCCATCCTTGGCAAGATCGGCAACCCGGTCAGCGTGGTGTTCAAGCCGCTGGGCTTCGGCAATATGCCGTCCACGGTCGCTACGGTCATGGGTCTGGTTGCGAAGGAAGAAGTCGTTGGCGTTCTGGGCGTGCTGTATGGCGCGGATGACGCGGCGGACGTTGTTGACGACGAGAACATGACCGAGGAAGAGAAGGCGGAAGCCCTCAGCCCGATTGCGACGGCGTTTAACGAGTCCTCCAACGGTCACGGCCGTCTGGCGGCGTATGCCTTCATGATTTTCAACCTCCTGTGCGCTCCCTGCTTCGCGGCCATCGGCGCGATGAAGCGTGAGTTCAACAATGCCAAGTGGACGCTGGCTGCGGTTGGCTATCAGTGCGCGTTCGCTTACGTCGTCGCCCTGATCGTCTATCAGCTTGGCCTGCTCTTCAGCGGTGCTGGCTTCACCGTTGCGACGGCGATTGCCATCCTGCTGCTGGCTGGCCTGGTGTATCTGGTCGTTCGTAAGAATCCTTACAACGACAACCACCTCACCCAGAAGGTTTCTGCCTGATTTTCCATCGGGCTTAACCGAGGAAAGTGCCGCTGCATCCGGTGCTTTCTGAAACCCCTCTTGTGAACGCCGGAGGGCTGGCGCGGGTTCTGCATCATCCGCGCTTCCCCTCCGGCATATGTTCTATCGCGCAAAAGCGGTTTTCCTCCATCCGCACAGGCGCAGAAAGGAACGAATCATGGCAACGTGGATTGTTGGCGGTGTACTTCTGGTGATTGTTGGCGCAGTCATTTGGAAGATGATCAAGGACAAGAAAAGCGGCAATTCTGCTTGCAGCTGCGGCGGCGACTGCGGAAAATGCAAGGGCTGCCACTGATTTTTCTCAAAACTTGTCAGACAAAAGCGCGCTTCCCGGAAACTTCGGGAGGCGCGTTTTTGATAGGTAGATGTGTTCCGCTGTTCTTTTCCTGTCGCCATCCTATGCAGCGCGCGGCGGATGTGGTATAATACGATTTCCAAATTCACCTGCGCCATTTGCTTGCGCCTTTTCCCTTCTGGCGTCCGCTCATTCCACTTAGCGCAGCGCTGCTACGCTGCGTTTCATTCACGTTAGCCAGAATGAAAAATTCGCGGCGCATTCTTATCTGGAAATCGTATAATCAGCATGGAAGCATCACAAAACCCGATGAATCACGTCTCGAAATCCACAAAATCCATTTATGTGCTGATAAGGAGGACACCCCTCATGAGCAACGCTCTTACCGCCCGCCGTTCCATTCGCAAGTTCCAGCCAACGCCCGTGTCGCCCGACACCATCCGCGCTATCGTCGCCGTTGCCGCGTATGCGCCCAGCTGGAAGAATTCCCAGACCACCCGCTACACCCTGCTGACCAAGCGCGAGGAAATTGACCGCGTAGCGGACGAATGCACGATGGGCTTTCAAAAGAACATCGATACCCTGCACGGTGCGCCCGCGCTGGTTGTCCTTACGACCGTGAACGACCGCAGCGGCTACGAACGCGACGGCTCGTTTAGCACCAGCAAAGGGACGCACTGGCAGTCCTTCGATGCGGGTCTGGCGGCGGAAGCCTTCTGCGTCGCCGCGCATGATGCGGGGCTTGGCACGGTCATCCTCGGCATCTATGATGAAGCGAAGGTCAAGGAAGTGCTGAATCTGCCGGAAACGGAGAGCGTGTCGGCGCTGATTCCGATTGGCGTGCCTGCGGAATCTCCTGCCGCCCCCAAGCGCAAGGATGTTTCGGAACTTCTGCGCATTCGATAACCGTTTAATAAATATCAGCCAATTCGCGCTTGTACTCAACTGCCCGTTGTGCTATGATAAAGGAGATGAATGACCCGCCTATCTTGATTGGGTCACAGGGAAAGGAGTCCCCATGATGAATTTGAACGAAACTGCGGCGCGTCACGGCTTTTGCGTTGATCGTGTGCGTGAAAGCGAAGAGCTGCACGGAAAGATGGTGGAAATGCACCACGAAAAGACCGGCGCACAGCTGGTTTGGGTGGATAACGGCGAGGTGAACAAGACGTTCTGCGTCGCGTTTAAGACCCTGCCGGAGGATTCGACCGGCGTATTCCACATTCTGGAACATTCTGTACTCTGCGGCAGCGCCAAGTATCCCGTCCGTGAACCGTTCGTCGAGCTGATGAAGAGCAGCATGGCGACGTTCCTGAACGCGATGACTTTCCCTGACAAGACGATTTACCCCGTCTCCAGCCGCAACGAGCAGGACTTCCTGAACTTGGCGGAAGTGTATCTGGATGCTGTGTTCGCGCCGCGCATTTTGCAAAACCCGAACATCTTCTATCAGGAAGGATGGCACATCGAGCTGGACGAAAACGGTGCACCGCTGTACAAGGGCGTTGTGTTCAACGAGATGAAGGGCGCCATGAGCGATGTGGACGAGCAGATTTACCAGAAGACGCTGGATGTCCTCTTCCCGGACAACTGCTACGGCTGGAATTCCGGCGGCGACCCGAAGCACATCCCCGACCTGACCTACGAGCAGTTCCTGCGCATGTACCGCCGCTATTATCACCCGTCGAATGCGCGCATTTTCCTTGATGGCGCGATTCCGCTGGACAAGGTGCTGACGCTGGCGGAGGAGTACCTGAGCTGCTTTGACCGCCTGGACGAGAAGCACGAAATTCCCATGCAGAAGCCCTTCGCCGCCGAAGCGGAACAGGCGTATGAAATCGGCGCCGAGGAGGATACTGCCGACAAGACCATGCTGACGCTGGCGAAGATTGTTGCGCCGTGGTCGGATACGGTGCGCGTCACGGCGACGGAAATCCTCTTTGATGTGCTGACGGGCAGCAACGACGCGCCGCTGAAGAAGGCGCTACTGGCGACGGGCAAGTGTCAGGATGTAGGCATGTCTCTGGACAATGCGATGGCGCAGCCGTACATGATGCTGACCCTGCGCAACATTGCCGATGGCAGTGAGCAGGAACTACGTCAGATGATCCGCGACACCGTGCAGCAGCTGGTTAAAACCGGGCTGGACAAGGACGCGCTGACTGCCTCCATCAACAGCAGCGAGTTTTCTGCCCGTCAGCCGGGCGAACCGTCGGGGCTGCTCCGCTGCATCCATGCGCTTGACGCGTGGCTTTACGGCGGCGACCCGATGCAGCCGCTCCTGTCCGAAGAGCGTTATCAAAAGCTGCGGGAAATGGCGGCGGGCGACGACTTTGACCGCCTGATGGCAGAACTTCTGCTGGATGAAAGCACGATGAGCATCATCCGCACCGTGCCGTCCCACACGCAGGGCGACGAACTCCGCGCGGAGGAAACGGTGCGCCTGCAGGCGATTCAGGCATCGTGGACGGACGCGGACAAGGAAGCGCTGCGTGTGCAGAACGAGAAGCTGACCGCGTGGCAGCAGACCCCCGACACCGCCGAGCAGCTGGCAACGCTGCCCGTGCTGTCCTTGGACGAAATCAGCGCAGACCCGCTGCTGATTCCCGCGGCGGAAGCGCAGTGCGGCGCGGCGAAGGTCATCACGCATGATCTGTCCATGAACGGCATCACCATCATGCACTGGTATATCTCCTTGACCGATTTCACCCTGGATGAACTCAAGCGCCTGTCGATACTGCCCGAACTGCTGGGCAAGCTGCCGACGAAGCGCCACGATTCGCTATCCCTCTTCCAAGCCATCAAGCGCGATATCGGCAAGCTGACGTTCCAGCTGCGCGTCATGTCCCGCTGTGCGGAAATGGCGACGCCCGTGCTGGACGTGAGCTGCTCCGTGCTGGATGCGAACGTGGACAAGGCAGCCGCGCTCGTGCGGGAAATTCTGACCGAAACGTGCTTTGACGACAGGGCGCGTGTGCAGACGCTGATTCTCCAGTTGAGCGAGATGGCGAAGCAAAAGGTCATCAGCGACGGCCACAGGATGGCAATGTACGCCGCATCGGCGACGATGAGCGCGGCCTCGGCAGCGCGGGAAGCCTTGAACGGTCTGAGTGCCTGCATGGTGCAGAAGGCGCTGGCGGAGAATTTCGACGCGCAGTACGCGGATTTCCTTGCCCTCTGCGAGCGGTTCAGCAAGGACAGCGCGGTGCAGTCCCGCGTCACGTTCAGCCTGTCCACGAATAAGGCGCTTGACCCCGCCGCGATTCTCTCCGCCTACCCGGTCGGCACGCCCATCCCGGATGCCGCGCCGTATGTCAGCGACCTGCCTGCCAAGTGCGCTTACCGCATCCCGTCGCAGATCAGCTTTGCGTCGCTGGGCTATGATTACCGCCGTGCGGGCAAGGTGTACAGCGGTATTGCGCGCGTGATGAGCAACATCCTGTCCCTAAGCTACCTGTGGAACGAAGTCCGCGTGCAGGGCGGCGCATACGGCGCAGGGCTGAACACCAGCGAGACGGGGCGCATGGTCACTTACTCCTACCGCGACCCCTCCCCGGCGCGTACGCTGGGCATCAACCGCAGCATGTCGAAGGGTCTGCGTGACTTCGTGGCGGGCGACGAACGGATTGACAAGTACATCATTTCCACCGTCGGCGAAAGCGAACCGCCGCTGGGTTCGGAGAATCAGATTCTTGTCAGCGACGAAAACCTGCTGTGCGGCATCACGCCGGAGGATCTCTGCCGTGAGCGCGCGGAAATGCTCTCCACCACCAAGGACGCACTGCTGACGTGGTGCGGCGTGCTTGACCAGATGGCAAAGGACGGCGGCGTGTGCGTCGTCGGACATGACGGCGCGATTGCTGCTTGCGAGAAGGAAGATTTGACGGTTCTGTAAGGGATATAACGTAAAAAGACCCGCTGTTCACCCCCAATGCAGGGATGGGCAGCGGGTTCTCGTATGCTATACTATTTTCACTTTCCCCATTCCACCCGAATCTCAAACGGCATCTGCGCATCTGTCGCTTCATCGCTGTCCCAAACGTGCACCTGATAGCTTTCCGGCGCGCCCAGCACGACGAAGTACAGATACTGCGTTTTCTCCGGAATATCGAAGGACACCGCGCCCTCCTGCGCCGCAGAGGAATCGCTGTACGCGCGTGTGCCGTCCGTCAAGTATGCCACGAAACCGTAGCGCCAGCCCGGCGCGGCATCCACCGCGTTGTAAATGCGTGTGTGACTCGTCAGGTTCTCCGGGGTGGCTTCGTCCCCGATATAGTACAGACCGGGGTCATCCGCCGCCAGCGCCGCGGTCGTCAGCGTCATCAGCACCAGTGTGAGTGCCAACATTCACCTGAGCTTCATGCAAATCCTCCGTTTACGGAATGCGGAATTCTGTAAACAGCGTCACAATACGCTGATTCATCAGCTTGACGCACTCCCATCTCGTTTTGGCATCCACATCCATGCGTACCCGCGCGCCGCCCTCCTGCCAGAGATCAACCCGCAGCATCCATTTATTTTCCGCATCCGGACTCGATTTGCGGATATTGAGATAGCCCGTCGCCACAGACACGGGGGTATCCGCATCATTCTCTGATCCATTCAGCCAAATGTAGCAGGTGCTGTCCGGGCGCACATCGTAATAATCCGACGAAAACAGCTGGTCATTCGCCCGAAAGCCGTTTTCCAACAGTTCGGCGGTGTGCGCCCGCAGCGCTTGGAAATCAACCGCTTGAAGTGCCTCGTTCGAGATGCGTTCCGTGTAGAAATGGTAGAAGAGCGCGCCGCAGAGCAGCACGAAAAGTGCCAGTACAACAACATGCCAGCGCTTGATTCTCATTTATTCAAACCATCCCTTCGGCAGCACATCCCGCTGATGCAGCAGCATGTCGTCGAAGAGCTTCTGCCCGTCCTCCAGCGTCACGCCGCCCAATTGCGGGTCGTTCATGAACGTGGAGAAACCCAGCTTGCGGTCGCAGTGCAGCGCAGCCTGCAAGGTGTTTTCCTGATTGTAGACGTGGCGCGCCACCAGCGGCAGGATGTTCGCCGGCATGTCGCCCGCGCAGATCGGGTCGATGCGCCCGCGCGAGAACAGCGCGTTTGTCTCCACCACCGCGCCAATCGGCAGGTTCGGAATCTGCCCCTGATTCGGCACGTTCACGTTGCTGACCATGTTCCCCAGCCCCAGCAGCGCCTTGAGCAGCAAATGCCCTTCTTCACCCGACGGCGTAAGGTCAAGCGGCTCTTTTCCGCTGAGCAGGTCGTCCGAGCGCTGCATCCGCTTCTTCAGGTCGTCCTCGCGCCATGACACGGGCGTCAGGTCGAATTTCCACTGGTGCGCCGTCTCCGGGCTGTGCAGATACCACTGCGGCAGGAATTCCACCAGATGGCGGTCGCCCGCCGCCGCAATCGCCCCGTAGCGCTGGAACAGGTCGAACTTAACCTTGTGCGCGCACGCGAAATGGCTGTTCATCCAGTTGTCCGACCCCAGCTGAATGCCTTCGGGATGCTCCTCCACAAAGCGGGCGTACAGCGGCATCAAATCCATGCCCTGATAGCTGGCGGAGGTAATCCAAGTGAAGTGGTTAATGCCGGTGACAGTGGTGTACAAGTCCTGCCGCTTCACGCCGGGAATGTGCTCCTGCTCATCCAGCATCGCGCATAGCACCTTCTGCGTGCCGAACACCTCGTGGCAGCAGCCGAACGCCTTTACCTGCGGGAATACCTCGTACAGCGTCCGCACGCAAAGCGTCATAGGGTTCGTATAGTTGATGACAAATGCGTTCGGCGCGAAGTCGCGAATCGCTTTGGCAATCTCAACGAACATCGGAATCGTGCGCATTGCCCGCATGAAGCCGCCCGCGCCCACCGTGTCGCCCACGGACTGATATACGCCGACCCGCTCCGGCAGGTGTACATCGCCGCGCATATGCGCAAACGTTCCCGGCAGAATGCTGATGACGACGAAATCCGCGCCCGTGAGCGCCTCCTGCAAGGAACTGCTGACTTCAAACGTCCACTTGGATGCCGCGTCGGGATGCGCCGCCAGCATCGTGCCGATTTTCTGATTGCGCTCCGCCGCCTCGCGGTCAATGTCGTACAGCCGTACCGTGCCGCTGATTTGTCCGTCGGAAATAATGTCGCGCATGAAACCCCACGCCCATCCGCGCGAGCCGCCGCCGATGTAAGCCACCGTCAAGCCTGTCACCTTGTTGTCTTGATGCGTATACATTGCACTTTTCCTCCTTGATGGCTGGTTTTCAGCCTGTATCGACATGATAGCACAGATGCGCGGGTTTTGCAATGCGAGAAAAAGATTCATATTTTCCATTATTAAGCATTTATCTGCTGCAAAAAACAGCTTTCCCTTTCGGGAAAGCTGCTATCATTTTCCACTTTAGTCCTGCCCAAGTAATTCTGTCGATTCATCTTCGAGAATGTCGCCCAAAGGCATTCCCTGAATGCGGCATTGCGCCAGCGCTTCCTGCGGCGTGGCATATTCGCCAATCAGCGCATACGCCGAACCTTCTTTTTTGTACACGCCGAATCGCGCTTCACGCCCGTCAGGCAGTACTGTATTTGCCGGGTGATACATCGAATCCGTCTGAAAACGATATTCCTGCCCTCGCCAGCCAAAATCCAAGCCAAACCAATGCCCGTCGGATGGCGACCATTCCCCGGTGTATTGGGAGAGAAACTGCTCACGGGTCATTTGATTCGACCTCCTCTGTCACACCCGCCAAAATCCACTGAATCGTCTCATCATCCAGCAGCAGATACTGCGGCGTGACCCGCGGCTGCCACTCCGGGACGCACGCCGCCAGCGCGTCCGCGTGGTGGATGGCCAAGGAGTAGCGTTCTCCATTAACGCCGGGGAAGCCCGCTTTTCCATCCGCGCTTTCCGAGTGCTGCGCCCAAAGCTGTGTCAGCACCGCATCCCATGCGTAATATGCTTCCATCTCTGGCGATGCTGCCGGAATCACCGCATCCTCATCCCCCTGCCGCCACAGCACCTGATAATCCTCCGGCGTGCCCTGCCGGATTTCCGCATTCGCCGTCTGCCAGTTGGTGTCGAGCGTGAAGCCGGTGTTTTGCATGGGCGTGCTTGCCGTCTGCGGCACGATGTGCTTTTCGGCGCAGAGATAGAGGATTTCGGCGCGGCTTCCGTCAGCAGCCGTCTCCATCACCTGCTGCTGCTTAACGTAGAGCGGGGTCGTGCTTTCATGATAGTCAAACGAAGCGACAAGCCTGCCGTCCGTCAGCTGGGACAGCTGAATGCCGTACTCGCTCGTCGGAATCGGGCGCGTCTCGTTCATCAGCCAATCGAAGCAGTATAGATTTGCCAGCCCAAGGATGCACACAATCAGCGCACCCAGCAGGATATTGCGGAGGGTGCGGCGGCGCTTCTGCTTCCGCAGCGTCTGGGCGGCGGCGTCGAACGCGGCGCGCGAATCCACCGCGCCTTTTTGTCCGGCGGGCAGGTCAGCTTTGAGCTGATTCATATATGCGGCACATTCCGCGCACGTCTGCACATGCGCCGACACCATGTGCTTGCTCCCGTCGCTGGCGACATCATCCAGCACCAGCGGCATCAGGTCGCGGACGACCTCACAGTCTTTCTTCATGCGTTTCGTCTCCTGTTACTATATATTTGCCCCTTGATTTATGGCAGCCAGCCATAGGCATGGGACATCTCGTTGCCTAAACTGTTAGAATAGAGAGGTAATGGTCTGACCTTCATCTCCAAGGGCTTTTACGTCCGCATGAAAGTCAGTCAGCCATCCTCCTATTCGCAGTGTTCGATTTGTGCAGGTAGAGCCATTGCGTTCGTGTCATCAAACAGATAGAACCGGCAACAGGAAAGATGGTCTTTGTCCATTACAAGTTCAGTACAGGAGTGATTCTATGAACGCAGTAGGTATTGATGT
>CDZR01023407.1_pt1 | contig 20830 bp, 19 predicted proteins | sample 554781 | NCBI WGS metagenome assembly CDZR01 (sample SAMEA3182065, study PRJEB8094) | gut metagenome | biome: human; feature: gut; material: Stool; isolation source: human stools | place: Canada | collected 2013-01-28
CGGAGTTTCGCCGAAAACGACCCGGTCGCTTTTCTGAACCAGCATACGGAGGGCATGATTCTCGACGAGGTACACAACGCACCGAACCTGCTGTCGTATATTCAGGGTATGGTGGACGATGATGCCGACCGGCGGTTTATCCTTTCGGGCAGTTCACAGTTTGCCATGCTGAAAAAGGTTACGCAGTCGTTGGCGGGACGTACCGCCGTTTTCGAGTTACTGCCTCTGTCATACTCCGAAATACGGGAACAGGCCACCGATACGCCTCTCGACAACCTGTTGTTCAACGGCTTTTACCCCGCCATTTATTCGGGCCGTAACGTACCTAAATTCCTTTATCCGGCGTACATGAAAACCTACTTGGATAAAGACGTGCGAGACCTGTTGCAAATCAAGGATATGATGCAGTTCCACACGTTTATCCGGCTTTGCGCCGGGCGTATCGGCTCGCTGTTCAAAGCCTCCGAACTGGCCAATGAGATCGGTGTCAGTTCGCATACCGTTACGGCATGGCTGTCCGTCTTGCAGGCATCCTACATCGTTTTCTTACTGCCTCCCTATTTCGAGAACACACGCAAGCGGCTGACCAAAACTCCCAAGCTCTATTTTACAGACACGGGGCTTGCCTGCCATCTACTCGGCATCGAATCACCGGAACAGCTCGCACGGGACAAGATGCGCGGGGCGTTGTTCGAGAACTTCATCGTAACGGAAGCCTTGAAGCAGCGGTATAACCAAGGCAAGGAGAGCAACCTCTATTTTTATAGGGATTCGAACCAGAACGAGGTCGATTTGCTGTTGAAGAAACATTCGGGCCTATGCGGTATCGAAATCAAGTCGGCGATGACCTACCATGCGGATTTTGAAAAGGCATTGAAACAGATGGACGGCTGGGTCAAAGAAAGCGTTCTGGACAAGGCGGTGGTCTATGCGGGTAAGCTCGAAAATACCGCCGGGGAAATCAAACTTCTGAATTACACCCATCTGGACGATGTATTGGCTTAACAGCCCCGTCTCACTCAACCCGTATCGTGATGAACGAAAGGCTGCTGTTCCTGATACTGTTCGGCGTTATCGGTGTGCTATGGTGGATTGCCGGTTACTGGCGGCGAAAAGCCGGCAAAGCAGCGTTTGCCGCCGCACGGCTCGCAGATACTGCCGAGGAACGCGACCGATACTGCCGTCTGGCGGTGCTGGCCGGCCATCGGGACGCTTGTCGTATGTTCTGCTTCTCGCATCCCGACCTTTTCGAAGATCATCCGCCGCTCAAGCCGTTCAAACTGCGCGGCATAAACATAGCCTTTTACGGGTATTACTATCCGGCACGATACGATGCGCTGCTCGGCGACGAACAACGGGCGTTCTGCCGTTCGCTCTATCGGTTCAAAGAGGGGGAAATACATGGCATCGAGTTCTTCAAGGCGTGCATGACCGCCCTGCAAACGGCCGGGAAGCCTTATCACATAATGTTCATGCCATGCAGCGACGGGTTCAAGTATATCCGGCGGTTCAACCGGCTCGACTGGTATATCGGCAAGCGACGGCCGGAACTGACATCGGGACTGTACGATGTCGATGTGTTCGAACCGCGCGACAGCCTGCATGAAGCCAAGGGCGTCAAGAGTCGCATTCTCGAACGGAACTACCGTATCAGGGGAAATATCGCAGGGAAAGAAATCATCATTATAGACGACGTGCTGACGACCGGACAGAGCGTGGCCGACTACAAGGAGGAAATCGAACGGAACGGCGGCAAGGTGGTAGCGGCCATTTTCTATGGCAAGACTGTCGCTATGCCGCCGTTGTTGCTAATTAAAAGCCATGTATGGGGCAGCTATCTTGCCGATGCCATCCGGAAAGCGGTAACATAATCCGGTCTGCCTTACTTATTGCAGTTCGGCCAACGCCGCCACGCATTCTTTTTGCGTAGATTTTATATAATTCAGCAGCAGTAACGGATCGACACTTTTGCCGTTCAGTTTGCAGGTGATGTGCAGGTGTTCGCCGGTACTGCGTCCTGTCGAACCGGTAATGCCGACTATATCGCGCGGATAAACGGCCGCTCCTTTGACGGTACGAATCTGCGAGAGGTGGCAATAGCTGACCGTATAGCCGCCATGCTGCAAGGTCACATACTTGCCGGAAGCCTTGTCTTGCCCGACTTTAACGACCACCCCTTCCATCATGGCCAGCACTTCATCCCCTCTGGCGTGCAGATCGAGTCCGTTATGAAACTTTTTCTTACCCGTAAGCGGGTCTTTGCGGTAGCCGTAGCCGGAATTGATTTTTATATGCCGTAGCGGATAACATACGCTCAAATAACGTTCCACCCATACCTTTTTGCCGATATTATCGGACGATACAGATGTGTCGTTGCCTGCCGGCGTGTCTTGTGCGGCAGCCGTCTTTCCATACCAGACCGCCGTCGTATCGGTATTCGAAGAAACGACTTCCACCTTGTACCTGTTCGGCATAGTTGTAACGGTGTTGAATTGCGCTTGGGAGGGTATCACGGCGAGTGCAATACCCGACATCATAACCAGTAACTTTTTTCTCATGCGGCAAAAATAACAAGCTCTTTCGAAGATAAGAGCCTCCAGTTCCTTTTTCTCACCAAAATATGCCAAAAAAGAAATTTTAAGTATGATTATTGCGACAATATCATACTTAAAAGATAAAATTTATGCCTTGCAAGCAACTAATATCAATCGTTTTTTGCTTGACAGAATGAAAAGATTCTATATTTGCAGAGTATAATTATAATATGATAATAGAGTATGAAACAAGTACGATTTGAGTTAGAGGAATTACCCTTTTCAACACTGGCCCGGTTCGGTCTTACACAAGAGATGATCGAAGATTTGCCGATGCGCGTTCTGGAAGATCTTTGCCAAGGAAGGCACTCTCCGGTGCTACCCGTCCGTGTCCGCGACGAAAATGGAGAGCAGGTCGAGAGTCGCACCCGCTTCGTCTTTATCCGCAGGGACGATGGGCAGCCGGACGTGATGTTCTACCCCGCTTTGAAATCCTCGCCGTTGGAGAAATACGACGAAGCCCAACAGAAGCAGCTACTCGCAGGCAAGGTTATCATTGCCGATACGGAAACGGCGGACGGACGGCACAGCAAGGTATTCGTGCAGATTGACCCGGAGACGAATCAGGTGATGTCCGTTCCCACACCCATCATAGGGCGCAACCTGCAAGTTCTGGCCGAAGAGCTGCATCTTAGCTCTGTGGAAATCAAAGATATGCAGGAAGGCAATCCACAGACCTTGGTGATAAACGACGAACCGATTACGGTCGGCATCGACCTGAACAGCAAGACGGGCATCCGCTTCTGTTCGGGAGACGGGCAGAAATGGCGGGAACAATCCAAGCGCGAATGGGACAAATACACTTTCGGCGTGTATGGCTGCTGGATCATGGACGATGACGGCAACCTCGATTATGTCCCCGAAGAGGAATATACCGAAGAGTTGTGGAACGAACAGAAAAAGAGCGGCGAACGTAACCGCGCGGCGGCTCTTCACAAATAACCATTTAATTATCCGCAAATATGGCACAACACCAATATTATCCAGAAGACGTCCTCGTCGAGAAGATAGAACGGGGCGAATACGGCTGGCTCGATTACGTCAACCATTTCTCCGCCGAATGGCAGGAAGAATACACGCGCTATTGCGAAGAGCGCAGCCTCATGATCGGCAACGAATCAGCCGCCGAGTTCATCCATTACAAGGACGAGCAATTAGAAGCGGCTATGGAAGCCGGGGACGCATAAAATCATCTTATCCTGAAAGACTATGGCGATACGAAAAAATACCAATCCACGAGCAATGGACTTGCAGCCAGAAATGCAACAGATATTGATGCGGAACGGAATGCAGGCCCATATCGTCAGCGACGGCACAGGCTATCGACTTGTCGTGCAAGGCCACGATTCGCCGCTGCTGACCTATGCCATTACCGAACGTCAGATGTTGGCCCTAACAGACTGGGGAACCAATACAGCCAACAAGAAAGCCTATAACGTGTTCACGAGTATCGTAGGCAAGGATTTCTATCTGCCCAAGAATTTCGTCCATGCCCGTAATGCGAACGGTCGTGTCGCTATGGGGCTGCACGGCTACCGTATCGGTATCGGCGAGTACGGGCGTGTCGGACGTCTGGGTATGCCTCCTCCGTTTTTGGGCTGGACACCCCGCCACCAGTGGGGTTTTCATTTACGAAGGGTCGGCGGCCAACTGTTTTATCCGGGTGCTACCGTCGTTCCCGAACGCTGGGACAGACGCATGAAGCCCGGAGAGATGCAATCGGGCGGTTACGGCTTCTATTACAAAGGCGGACAACCGGTACAGACGGCGCAGCAACCGATGCAGCAGACCGATGTCCTGCAAAACCTGCAAACGGTCATCACACCGCTGATCAGCCGTCCGAGAAGTACAGAACCGGCACGTCCTTATAAAGAATTGATTACCTCTTCGGTCTATTTCTCCAATGAGAAATGGCAGGAGTGCCTTGCCTCGCACGGTCTTATCGTCGATGAGCAGGCGCGAACGCTGACCGTCCAGTCCGAAAAGGTTCCGGCCGATATGGTCTATGACCTGACGGACGCGGAAGTTGCGGCACTGACTTCCAATTCCCTCAAAGACCAACCTATTGAAAAACGGCTGGAAGTCCTGAATGAAGTCATCAAAGGAGATTTTGCCGACCGAGTAAGCATAGAGGCTTTGAACAGCGAACAACGTATCGGAATCGGCCTGCACCCGGAAGTAGAGCAAGAACTGGTGCAACGGCAACAGCAGGAGCAGGAAATCCTCGCTCCGTTGGAGTATGAAACTCAAAAAGAGGGAAACTACGAACAGACAACCTTTATCGGGCAGGAGTACGGAGCCACGATAGACGGCCGGGACTTGCAGTACATCAAGGAAAACAAAGGCTGGTATCGGGAAGGGGCTCACGGCCGAGAGGTCGAGGTCGGCGAAATCACCGTACATCCGTCTCAAACAGAAGGGACGTACAAGATGACAGCCGTCATCGACGGGCAGGTCATCAGCCACGAAATCAGCCAAAAGGATTACGACAAATTCCTTGCGGTGGACGATTACCACCGAATGAAACTCTTCTCGAAGATTTTCAGCGAAGTGGATATGAAGACGCACCCGGAGGCGCAGCGGGGACTCGGCGTGAAGATTTTCGCCGCCCTCACTGCCGGCGCGGTGGTCGCATCGGGAGTCGCTCACGGCCTGCGTCACCATCACCACGGGCCGGAGTTCTACGGAGGACATTACGGCGGCCCGCCCCGCCCTTATTTCAAACCCGGCGTCGATACGCCGAGAGATGTAGCGATACGGAATTTCGAGGCCGAAATGAACCGTGAAATAAACGATATGAGAATGGGGAGATAAACAATCATGAGAGAAGGAGAACTTACTTACGACGATTTTCTGCAAAGGCTGAATATTCAAGAAGTGCTGATCGACGCAGGCTATCACCTGAACCGCCGCGACGGACTGCGCTACCCGTCCTACGTGCGCATCGATAGTGACGGGCGGCGTATCCGTGGTGATAAATTCATCGTGACGCAACAGGGAAAGTGCTGCTTTCAAGCGCAACAACAGAGAGTCTATAACATCATCTCGTTCATCAAGGAACACCCGCATTTCTTCTCGGAGTACCGAGTAGGTATGTCTCTCGACCGTCTGGTAAACCTCGTTTGCAACCGCCTGCTGAACCACCCCATCGAAGACCGGACAACACGGATAATCCAGCCCAAACGGGACATTCCGCCATTCGATATAACGAACTACGACCTGCACAAGTTCAACCCGCAGGACCGTGCAACGCAAAAGAAGTTCTATCCCTATTTCAAGAACCGGGGTATCGACCTCTACACACAGTATGCCTTCCATCGCGACTTTTATCTGGCGACGAAACACCGTGAGGACGGGGCAGCTTATACGAACCTTTCGTTTCCGTTGACCCTGCCCAAAGGTGACGGTACAATCGTAGGCTTCGAGGAACGGGGACGCGCGAAAATGGACGGCAGCGGCAGCTACAAAGGCAAGGCAGAGGGCAGTAATTCGAGCGAAGGGCTGTGGATTGCCAGTCCTGCCCGAACCTCTCTTCCGGAGGCCAAGCATATCTACTGGTTCGAGAGCGCTTACGACGCAATGGCCTATTACCAACTTCACCAGAGGGAGAACAAGGATTTGAGAAAAGCGGTTTTTGTTTCGACCGGAGGAGCGGCGGGACAACAGCAATTCAAAAGCGTGATCGAAGCCGCTCCCCATGCCATACATCACCTCTGCTTCGACCGTGACCGTGCCGGACAGGTGTACGCCATCAACTTCGCACTTACCCATGCCGGTAAGGTGTTCACCAGTAAGCTGTCGAAAAACAACATGTTGGTTATCCGGCTCATCAACGAGAACCTGCAATGCGAAATGAACCTCGAACCGTTCGATTTTCAACTCATAACCGCAACACTGGGCATAAATTCCGTGAAAGAGCCTATAAATAAAAAAGAAGTGGTTCATGATGACTTGGATATTGGCGACGGGTATTTACAAGAGATGAAGATGACCTGTATGGACGAGTACGAGGCGGCTTGTGCCGAGGGAGCAAGCGGGGAGGAACTTGAAAGAATGAGAGAAAATCTGTCTGCAATCGAAGACGTGATCCGGGGCTATTCGGTCTCCGGTTCGACCCTTCAAAAATGTATTTTGTATGAACCGGCCGCAGACGGTTACAAGGATTGGAACGAACAGCTTTTGGCGAAGATCAAGCTGCAAGAATCGGCTCACGAAGAACCGGCCAGAGAGGAAGAACCCGAACAGGAACGGCAGGCAGGTTTCCACCGATGACCATGCAGCATACCCTACATAAAACGATTAAGGATAAGACAATGAATGACAAGGAACTGACATACGGTGATTTTTTACAAAGGCTCGACATCCGAGATTTATTGCTCGACGCCGGTTATCGCCAAAACCGACGCTTCGGGCTGCGCCTTCCCTCGTTCGTCCGCACGGACAGCGAAGGACGGCGTATCCGAGGCGACAAATTCATCATAACGCAGCAGGGAAAATGCTGTTTACAACCGCCCCGACAGAAGGAATACAATGTTGTTTCGTTCATCAAGGAGCACCCGCAGCTCTTTGCGGAGTACCGCGAGGGTATAGACCCGAACCGGCTGGTGAACCTCGTGTGCAGCCGCCTGCTGAACCTCCCCATCGAGGAACGCGAGAAACTGACCGTACAGCCTAAGCAGGACATTCGCCCGTTCGACATCGCAGACTATGTTCTGTACAAGTTCGACCCGCAGGACGAGAGGACACAGAAGAAATTCGCTCCCTATTTCGAGAACCGGGGTATCGACTTCTGTACGCAGCAAGCCTTTTACCGGAATTTTTGTCTGGCAGTGAGACGCGGGGCGGACGACACGGTACACGCCCATCTCGTTTTTCCGCAGACTTTGCCCCAAAATGACGGGATTGTCGTAGGCTTCGAGGTGCAGGAGCACACAAGCATAGACGGCAACGACAAAGAGATGGCCGAGGGAAACAATCCGAGCAAAGGATTATGGATTGCCAGCCCTGACCGGACACCTCTTTCGGAAGCCAAACATATCTACTGGTTCGAGAACGCCTACAACGCAATGGCCTATTACCAGCTTCATCAGGCGCAACACCAAGAACTGCGAAAGGCGGTCTTCGTCTCGACGGACGGCAAGCCTATCGAAAGACAGATGCGGGGCGTGCTTGAGCTTACCATTCCTGCCATGCAACATATCTGTTTCAACAACGACCGGGAAGGGTGGAATTTCGCCCGAAAACTGCAAAAAGAAACATACCGTACAGTGCGTTCCGCCATCGAGGAGACACCGGAGAGGAAACCATACCTCGATTCCATACCGGAAGGCGGAGATCTGGACGAAGGGGAATTTTATCTGCTGCCCAAAGGTGGTTTGCAAGAGAGCTGCATACGGTTCGACGCCGAGCGGGAAGAGGCTATGTCGATGCGTTCGAGCGGGCTGTGCGCCCCGGAAGACGTGCAGGAGCAGATGGATACCATGAGAAAGTGTTACCGGGAGTTCCGTGAGAAGTTGCGGGACTTCCTCGGTATCGACAAGGAACATGATGTCGCCATGATCTGTGAAGAGGCGGATTATCGCCATACGAGCTGGAGTGCGCAACTTTTAGCTGAACAGAACCGCGAAGAGACCATCAGTCAGGAGTCGGAGAAAGAGGAAAAGACCGAGCAGGAACGACAAACACATTTTCGCCGATGAGCACGTCACACCCCATACCAAACGACCGGAATATCGTCCTGCGACCGCACGCCGGGCAGTTCGTCATCGACGAGCTGCCGTTGATGGCGATTTGTGCGGCGGGATTGGTGTACGGTGGCATAGAGGATATGCCTCTGGGTGCTATGGCGGCGGCCGTTTCTCTGTTCCTGCCCCTTGCGCTGGCATACCGTTTCGCTTGCCTGCGTCGGATACGTTACCGGGTCGGCAGGGAGCAACTTGTCAGCGAACACGGGCTTTTCTGCCGTAAGGTCAATTACATGGAGCTGTACCGTATAATAGATTTTCAGGAACATCAAAGTCTCATGCAGCAGCTTTGCGGTCTGAAAACGGTAAGTCTCCTCTCGACGGACCGAAGCTCGCCGAGGCTCGACCTGATCGGCATAAGGTACGAAAACGACATCGTTTCGCTTATCCGTGAACGGGTCGAATACAACAAACGAAAAAAGGGAATATATGAAATTACGAATCATTAGTTTGAGTCTGTCCGCCGTCCTCCTCTGCCTGCTGCCGCAATGGGCAAAGGCGCAGATTGCCGCTTCCAACCCTTTGGAATGGGTGGCGCTGGCCGAAGGCAACGAGGTGATAAACGGGCAGATCGAGAAACAAATCAAGGGACAAACCCAGACGGCTCTGATGCAAAATACCATTGCAGCCGAGTTCAACCGCATACACCAGTGGGAAAAGCAGTACAACAGTTACCTGAAAACAGCGAACGGTTACGCTTCCTCGCTGAAAGCCTGCACGCACTTGTACAATGACGGCGTGCGGATTTTCCTCATGTTGGGCAAACTCGGCAAGGCAATTCAAAACAATCCGCAGGGCATTGCCGCCAGTATAGGCATGAATAACCTCTATATCGAGACGGCCACGGAACTGGTGTCCGTATTCACGCTGCTGAATGATGCGGTTGCCAAAGGCGGAACGGAAAACATGCTCACGGGTGCGGAACGCTCCAAGACCTTATGGGCGCTGAACGACAAGCTGTCCGCTTTCAGCCGCAAGCTGCACCTGCTCTACCTAAGTATCCGGTATTATACGCTGAACGACGTGTGGAACAACATAACGGCGGGCATGATCGACCGCAACAACGGCGAGGGGGCACGTATGGCCATGTCCCGCTGGCGTAGGGCGGCAGCCGTCGTACATTAAAACGCATGGGACGATGAAACGGATAATTATCATAGGGTTTCTGCTATTGTGTGCCGGCATTTTCAAGGTGCAGGCGCAGAACGATCCCGTGCTTGCCGGCATGATACTTCTCTACACCGACAAGGCGGAAAAGGAATTGAAGAATCAGGAGAAGGTAATGCTGATGCAAACTACGGGACATATATGGACGAAAGAGGAAGTGAAAGCCACAACCGACTTGCAACGGGAGTTCAACAATTATCTGAACTCCTTTCGCTCGATTGTCTGCTATGCGGCCCAGATTTACGGTTTTTATCACGAAATATCGAGGCTGACCGACAACATGGGGGATTTTTCCGACCAGTTGAGCCGTCATAGCACCCATGCGCTGGCCGTCGCCCTCTCTACCCGGCGGAACAAGATCTATCGTGAAATGATATTGAACAGCGTGGAGATTGTAAACGACATCCGCACGGCCTGTCTTTCGGACAACAAAATGACCGAAAAGGAACGTATGGAGGTCGTATTCGGCATTCGCCCGAAGCTCCAGATGATGAACAAGACACTGCAACGGCTGACCAAGGCGGTGAAATACACGTCGCTGGGCGACATCTGGCGGGAAATCGACGAGGGGGCGCGTCCCGTGGTTGACAAACAAGACATCGTGAAAGCCGCCCAAAGGCGTTGGCGGCAGAACGGAAGAAATGTAAGACCTTAAAAAGCAAGAATATGGGATTTTGGAGTACAGTATTGAAATATGGCGGCAAGACCGTCAAGGGTGTCGGTAGCGCCACGTCAGCTACCGGGAAAGCCGTCGGCAAGGCGGTATTGAGTCCGGCCCAGACCCTCCGGAATACGGGCCAAGCGGTCAAGACCACTACGGCCGGTGCTGCCGTCGGATATGTGGGCTGGGAGAAACTGACCACGGACAAAAGTGTCGCACGAATCGTCAGCGAGGCTGTGGTCGGCAAGTCCGCCACAGATGCCCTTGCCGGTACGGGAGAGAGTGTGAAAGAGCTGAAAGAGAAAGCCGGAGAGACGATTGAAGCAGCGGGCAATGCAGTGGCCGGTATCGACTCGAAACTGAATGGGGTGTCGAATTTTCTGCGGGAGACCTCCGGTGGCGGTCTGTTCGACATGCTCGGCGGTTTCTTACGTAATCTCGGACGGGGCAATGTGTCGGGGTTGAACATCGTAGGACTGGTAGCCGCCGCATTCCTTGTATTCGGGCGTTTCGGCTGGTTAGGTAAGATCGCCGGTGCGCTGCTGGGCATGATGCTTATCGGCAATAATGCCGGAATCGTCCGTGCTCCGAGTGCAGAGCAGCTATCGAGGGTACAGATGCCGACCATCTCCACGGAAGAACAAACCCAAAGCGGGGGTATGAGAAGATAGGAACACGAAAATATATAGAAGATGAAATATACAGAAGAAATGATCCTGCACTCCGAAAGCGGTTATTGTATGCCGTTCGAAGCTCCGCAGGGACAAGACGTAGAGTTGTCGCTCGGCTATGGCGAGCAGAAACACCCTCAAACGGGTGAAAAGTTTTTTCATCACGGCATTGATTTCAATGTCCGGCATTACATGTTGTCGGCTGTGGCCGACGGTATCGTGTCGGGTGTAGGAAACGACTCCGCACACGGTATTTGCCAGACTATCCGATACGGTATGTACGAAGTGACCTACGGCCATCTGGCCAATGTCTTCGCCCAGTTCGGGCAGCGCGTGCGAGCCGGACAGACGGTGGCCATGAGCGGGGAACTGCTGCATATCGGGGTACGCTTCAAAAGTGAGGAACTCAACCCGCTGGAGTTCCTGACGATGCTCTACGGCAATATCCGGGCGTTGCAGGAGGCCGGCGGGCACGATACCGACTATTTCCCCGACTCGGAGATGACGTTGAAAACCGACTATGAACGGGACAAGAGGGAAATAGAAGAACTGATGTTGCGCTTCCTGCCGCACTATATGGAGGATTTGCAGCGGGGTGCATACACGCTTCCCGAACATACGGAACAGTCGCTGCGCCACATTTTCACCATAGGGGCTATGAAAGAGTATTTCTACGAGACCATGCCGAGTATGGCCAACCCGCTCGGATTGGGGCGCAAAGCCATGCCGCTGGCCTGCAAGGTACAGAACCTGCTTATCGCTGATTTTTTGAACTATCTCGCCCTGCGGCATGAGGTGTACCTCTCCACGATGAGCGGCGAGGTAAAAAAAAACTTCATGACGAAGCCGTAGCTCATAGCGGAATCATCGACCCGCTGGCGGAACTGGACATCGACATCCAAAGTTTCGACATACCGAGAATCGTTTCCGTCTATCCTGACCGGGCCGGCATACGCTGGTGGACGAAGGCTTGGTTCAACAACCGGGAGGAAGGGGAAGCCTCGGTGGAAATCGAACGGGAACAAGCCATACGCTTCATTCAGGACAACATCGAGAAGGACGCATGGCTCGAAGAGTTTTTTCCCAAGCAGATGGAAGTTTACCATAGCGCCATCGAGCAGACGAAAGAGCAACTATTGAAGCAGATAAATATGATATAAAGATACTTGTTTATGGACGGAGGAATAAAGCAGAGCAAACGATTCGCGGAGATAGAGCGTCTTGTGGGCGACTATTTCCGCTGCCATCTCGCACCCGTCATGAGAGATACGCAGACCTATCTGACCGAGAAACAAGGTGAAGAGATGAAAGAATATTCCACCTCTTTGGGCGGCATACTTAGCATGATGACCGCATCGGCACAGCCGCTCGCCGATCCGTACCAGACCCTCAAGGTGACGGGTGAGTGGAACTCCAAAACTACGGAGGACTATATCGAGATGTGCAAGGAACGGATTCTCGGCTCGGAAGATATGCAACAGGATCTCGCTTACATGGCTGGCGAGTGGCGCGATACCGTCGTGCAGGAAATCGGTCGTGAGCGATACGATGAACTCTCGCAACAGCTCGGCGGCGATCTCGCCTACGCTTATATGGATTACCGTGTCGAGCAGCTGATGATCGACAAGCTGGTAAAAGACCGTATGCCCAAATCTTCGGCCGATTACATCATCCGTAAGGCGGCGCAGTCGAGCCTGCTCGGTCTGTCGCAGACTTTGAGCCGTTCGCCGCTTGCCGAAGAGATCGAAAAACGCGGCGAGGCCGCCTATCGTCCGACCCGGATAGAGAAAGGTGCAGGCTGGTTGTTGGGGGCGTCGGCGGATACCGTCATGTTGGGCGGTGTGGGTTCATGGGGAACGTTTGCCCGGTTCGTCGGTGCGGACGCAGCTATCTCGGCCGTCGCCTCCCATTTTGGACAGGATGAGCCTCACAAGCTCCTGGTCGAAGCGTGTATCAGCAAAGGCGTGTTCGGAAGCGAACGTAACGTGTTCGACGACTTCCGTAAAGAAGCCGCCATGATACCGGTCGGGGAAAATACGCTTATAGCCACGGCCAACGGGCAGTTGCAAAGAAAAATACCGGTCGTAACATTCGATTTTATGGATTGGATAAAGAAAGGAGGAAGTGGTATGCCGTTTTGGAAAGATTATACCGAAGAAGAGCGGGAACGGACGGAAAAATACAAAGATGTGCCGCTCGTCATCGCTCCCGGACAAGAGGAAGCCTACCTGCAAGGGATAGCGAAATGCAAAAACGAGGCAGACGGACAGCCAGAAGAGAAAACGGAGACAGAAGAGAAAACCGAAAAGGAAGTACAGTCTTTCTCTCCTATCGTAGAGAAAGTGCAAGAGGAACAAACCCGACCGGAAACACAGGTCGCGCAGGGCAACGGAGACAGTTGGGACAGGTTGGTCCGTTCGCTGGGTTTGGACGGCATCGGCAATGTAGCGGGCAATCTGGGTTATATTCTGGCCATGCTACCCGACATTTTGCTGGGTGTATTCACCGGCAAGACGCAATCGCTGGGTCTGAAAGACAATCTGCTGCCGATAGCGAGTATCGTGGCGGGCATGTTCATCAAGAACCCGCTGCTGAAAATGCTGCTTATCGGTCTGGGCGGGGCAAACCTGCTGAACAAGGTAGGACACGAGGCATTGGGACGGGGGCAAACAGAGGGAAACAGAACCGATGCAGGTAAAAATATGCAGTACAGATGCTATCCTGACGAACCGCTCAATCCGCGCATCGTGAATCCGGTCCTGCAAGGCAGTACACTGGTCGCCACGATAGACCGTGTACCCTGCACCGTCCAGCTTAGTCAGACCGTAGCCGATGCCTATCGCGCCGGAGCTTTGCCACTGAACACGCTGGCGAACGCCGTACTCGCCCAAAGCGACCGTCTCCGTCAGATTGCCTCACAGAACTATGATAACGGAGAACGGGAAACCATCGTGCGGACACGAGGCATCCAATAGTGCTGTAATCAACAAAGAATGGAATATGAAAGAGAAATCGACCATAGAAAAGAATGCCGAGGAAAGGCAGATAGTTTTGCTTTCCACGGCTTTAAGCGAAGCGTCGAACGCCGGAGGCCACTGGCTCAACGCATCGGGGAAGGGTTATCCGAGGCTTTACCCGAATGGCGTATCCGCCAGCCCGTTCAACGCATTGTTCATGGCATTGCACTCGGACAGAAACGGGTGCAAGACCAATCTGTTCACCCTTTACAGCGAAGCCAAGGCACGCGGCACATCGGTTCGGGAACACGAGCAGGGCGTACCTTTCCTTTTCTATAACTGGAACAAGTATGTCAACCGGAACAACCCGGAAGAGATCATCAGTCGGGAGGCTTACCTTGAATTGGACATAGAACAACGAAAACAGTACAAGGGAGTACACAACCGGGAGATACGCACGCTTTTCAACATCGACCAGACGACACTGCCCTATACGGACAGAGAGCTTTATGAAGCTGTTCTGGAACGGGACGGGAGTGCTGTGGAAAGAGGTTACACGGAAGCCGACGAACGCCGGTTGCACGTCCGCTTCAACGATTTCGTACAGAAAATGCGGGAGAATCTTGTCCCGATACGTTCGGACGGCAGCGGTGTCCCCCACTACGAGACGGATCGCGATGCAATCTATATGCCGCGCCAAAGGGAGTTCGAACATTATCACGATTACGTGCAGGAGGCTCTGCGGCAGATCGTCAGCGCCACCGGACACCAACAGCGTCTCGCACGGGAAGGTATGGTGATGAAAAACGGCATGGCCCCTTCGGAAGATGCCGTCAAGCAGGAACGGCTGGTCGCGGAAATCGCTTCGGGAATCAAAATGTTGGAGTTGGGACTACCGGCCCGGTTGTCAGAGGAAAGCCTCAAAACGGTGGAATACTGGCAGCGGGAACTCAAGGAGAATCCCAATATGATAGACGCTCTCGAAAGCGATGTGAACAATGCACTCGAAGTGATACGCAAAGCGGAACGGGGCGAAAAAATCGAATATGCCACCCTGCGGAACAGACAGCAGACCTCGAACATGCGGGAACAACTGCCCAAGCATTATTTCGTGGCCGATGAAATCCGGCAGCACCCGAACAAGGACGAAAAAACCATCGTTCTTGTCATCGCTCCCTCCACAAAATCGGCGGACGTGATACTTCCTGCCGGTGCTTCTCCGGAAGTGGACAACGAGATTCCCGGCATGAACAAAGCCCGTATCGAAAGGGCTTTGCGGAAGGAAGGTATCGACAAGGTGCGCTTTTTCAATCCCGACGGCGTATGGGGTTACAGACCTGACGACACATACTTTGCCGAGAAACAGGTAACGCTGGCCCGATTGAAAAACTGGTCGCTGGAAATGCTCTCCACGCTGGATGTGTCCCCTGCGGTCAGACGGGCGAACGAAGTGAATTTCGACCGGGCGGAGATGATTCAGGACGACAAGAAGCGATGGGCACTGTACATAAAGCCCGAAAACCAGAACGGTTACAGCATATACCCGGACAAGGAGGACGTGAACCGTTTCTTCTCCACGCTCAAGCAGGCGATGGACAACATCGACAAGGTGCGTATGGAATTGGCGCATAAGTATTATGCCCTTGCGGAAATCCAGCCCGACCTCAAAGTGGACTTGTTCAGCACCGAAGAGCAGGACATCGACCTGAACCGCATTCAGCGAGTATCTGTATTCAAGACCAAACAGGAAGGCATTTTATGTGTCGCAACCATCGACGGGAAGAAGCTGCAACCCCGAAGCGTCACTACGCAACAATGGCAGCGCATGTGGGTAGCGGAAGATAAGGCCGAGTACAAACGGAATCTGGCGGCCACGCTTTTCGCCGATGTGCTACGCAAAAGGGTGACGCAGGAAGAGACTGCCGTAGAGAAACAGGAAAAGGAAGCTACACAGCGACCGGTCGGCGAAGCGGTGGAAAACCGCACGAAGGAAGAAACAAACGAGACACTTTCCGCACATCGAAAATTCTGGGACGAACTCAAAGAGAAACACCCTGACGCCCTGCAACTGATCCGTGTGGGGAAGAGTTACCGGCTATACAACGAAGATGCGGCAAGGGGTGCGGAGATTTTGGGCATTCCACTGGAAAAACGGACAGAAAACCCAGCCAAGGGAATTACGGCGGTGTCCGAATTTCCGATGCATTTGATCGACACGTATCTGCCCAAACTTGTCAGAGCGGGCGAACGTGTCGCCATCAGCAACCTGCCGGAAGAGTTGGAACGTACAGCCAGTGTGAAGAAAGAAGCCGCCCCTTCCGCAACGGGTTATGATGCCGGACAAGAGGTAGCGGAAGAAAGGCAGGCGGAGATGGCTGCCGAACAAGAGGAAAACGAACAACGAGCGACAATCAGGAGATAAAGATATGGCAAGTAAAAATCAAGAATATGCAGAGCTATATGCCGAGTATGCGATGGAACAGATGCGCCGGTACGGTATTCCGGCCTCGGTAACATTGGCACAAGGCATTCTGGAAAGTAGTAACGGACAAAGCGAACTGGCACGCAAAGAGAACAATCACTTCGGTATCAAGGCTACGTCCGAATGGATTGCAGAGGGTGGCCGCTACGGTTTGTATTCCGATGATAAGCCCAATGAAAAGTTTTGCAGTTACGACAGCGTGGGCGATTCGTATGAACATCACTCTCGTTTCCTGAAAGAGAACAGCCGCTACTCCCGCTGTTTCGCACTTTCGCCCGACGATTACAAGGGTTGGGCGCATGAAATTGAGCGTGCAGGGTATGCCACAGGCGGCCATTACGCCGACAGTCTGCAACGTATCATCGAGCGGAATGGGCTGCAAGCATACGACCGTCAGGTAATGGAAGAGATGGAAAAACAAGGGAAGAAATTCGGGGTGGAAAACAATCCGCTTCGGGAGGCTGAAAAGACGACAGGCTATTCGTTCCCGGTGGAACGGAAAGAATTTCTTTTCATTACCTCTCCGTTCGGCATGGGGCAAGATCCGGCGAACTCTGAAAAACAGCGAATGCATACGGGTATCGACATTCGCTGCAATGGCGACGCTGTACTGGCAACGGAAAATGGCGGAAAGGTTGTCGCGGTCAATGGCAAGTCGGTCACGGTAGAGTACGGTCGCAGGGACGGCAGCAAGGTACAGTGTACCTACATGAACACCGGTGAAATCTCTGTCAAGGTCGGCGACACGGTACAGGCTGGCCAACGTCTCGGCACAACGGGCAAAAGCGGAGAACATCTGCACTTCGGGGTCAGGTACATTCATGCGGACGGCACTCGGAGAGAGGTCGATCCGGCAGCCTATTTAGCCGAAATCGCACAAAAAGGCAACATCAGGCAACAATTGATGCATAACGGAAATGACCTGTTGACCAAATACAAGGAAACGGAAAGCGTCAAGGAAAACATTCCGCTTTCTCCCGACGCATGGATGAAAAAGCTGCTCTCTTCGGAAGACAGCGGCGTAGGTCTGTCCGGCTGCAACGATCCCATCGTGGATATGGCGATGACCGCCTTTACCTCTTTGATGCTTCTGGCCGTACAAATCGACCGAAAAGAGGAGGAAGAACAGAAGGCGGCCATATCCGAAGCTATGGACAGCAAAAGAATCGACCTGAGGCCGCTGTTACCGGGCATGAAAACCTGCGACCTCGTTATCGGGGAGAACGGCAGGGCTATCCTGCGGGCAGAAAACGGGAATGTTCAGGTATCGCGCGAACTGACTGCCGCTGAGTTGAGCCGTCTGTCAGCTACGCTGAACAACGGTTCTCTTTCCGAAGAAGCCAAGCGGTTGCGTGTTACCGGTATGTTGAATACCGTCATTCTCTCGGAGACTGCCTCGCAGAAATTCGAGCAAGGAATGTCCGAGCAGCAGGGACAAACGGAGAACCTGAAAAGATAACTTGGGAAGATATGATAAAGCGCGTGATGATACAACTGGGTTGGTATGTGTTAGGATTATCCTCTCTTTCCGTGCATATTCTATGCAGCTATATGCTGTTGGGACTGACCGGGACACTCGTCATTGCGGGTGTACAGCTGCTCATGGCTGCATGGATAATCTATATAAAGATACGTGCGCCCGATTAGCGGCTTCCTCCAACCGGTTCAACTTCAATAAATTCCACACTTGTCTGATGACCATGTTTCATTAAAAGACAAAGTAAGATGATTAAATGTAATGTTACGGTATGCGGCGTTATCGGCCGCGACGCTTCCATGCACACGAACAAGGAAGGAAATGCGTTTCTGTCTTTCCCTCTCCGGATTGTCATTCCGGGTAAAGACGGACAACATGAAACTGTCGAAGTCAGTGTCAGCAAGAACGGCAGTCAGGAAGAGACCTCCGGCTACCGAAACGGCTCGCGTGTGGAAGTCACGGGAGTCATGTATCTGAAACGCCGGGGAGAGAAACTCTATTTCAATCTCTCGGCCGAGCATATCAAGCCTGCGACGGAAAACGACGATTCCATCAAAGGACAGATGTCGTTTCGTGGGAAGGTCGGCCAGAACATCGAGGAACGGAAAGACAAAAAAGACAAACCTTATACGATGTTCTCGGCTTTCAGCACGGAGAAAGTAAACGATGGTTTCGAGTATCAATGGGTACGTTTTTTCTGCTTCGGCCAACAACGTGAAGAGTGGCTGCAAGCTGGTGTCAAGGTGGAAGTCAAAGGCGAAATGACACTATCGGTGCATAACGGAAAGCCGGATCTCTCCTGCCGGGTGGAAGAACTCTCTCTTTATGTTCCGGAGACGGATAATTCCAATCAGTAACGGTTATGGCTGGTTACAGAAAACGGACGACAGAAGGGCCTAACAGCGAAGACAAGGCTCTGGATCTTTTTGCCGAAATGATGATTGAGAAAATCGAGCAAATCAAGGGAGACTGGCACAAACCGTGGTTTACCGAAGGACAGCTGCAATGGCCACGCAACTTGTCAGGGCGGGAATACAACGGCATGAATGCATTCATGCTGCTCCTGCACTGCGAAAAGGAAGGCTACAAGATTCCCCGCTTTTGCACTTTCGACTGCGTACAGCGGCTCAACAAACCGGCAAAGGACGGAGAAGAGCTGCCGAGAGTTTCCGTGCTGCGCGGGGAGAAATCGTTCCCGGTGATGCTCACCACTTTTACTTGTATCCACAAGGAGACGAAAGAGAAAATCAAGTATGACGATTACAAAAAATTGTCAGACGAAGATAAACAGCAATATAACGTCTATCCCAAGATGCAGGTATTCCGAGTGTTCAATGTGGCCCAGACCAATCTGCGGGAAGCACGGCCGGAACTGTGGGAGCGATTGGAGCAGGAGAACGGACACCTTCGGCCCGAAAATGGAACGCAGTTCAGTTTCGAGCCTGTCGATACGATGATAAGAGACAACCACTGGATTTGCCCGATCAAGCCACGACATCAGGACGAGGCGTATTATTCGATTTCGAAAAACGAAATTGTCGTGCCGGAGAAAGAGCAGTTCAGAGACGGGGAATCGTTCTACGGAACGCTTTTCCATGAGATGACTCATTCAACGGGAGCAGAAGGTGTACTCGACCGTATCAAACCCACGGCTTTCGGCTCGAAAGAGTACAGCCGTGAGGAGCTGGTGGCCGAACTCGGTAGCGCACTGGTCTCTCAACGTTACGGTATGATAAAACATATCAAGGAGGATAGCTGTGCCTATCTCAAAGGGTGGCTCGACGAACTGAAAGAATCGCCGCAATTCATCAAGACGACGCTTTTAGATGTGAAGAGGGCCACTTCGCTGATTACCCAAAAGGTGGATAAGATCGCACAGGAACTGAAACAGTCGGCCGACGAGAAGCAGGAGAACAAGGTTTCTTCTCCGGAAAAGGTATTCTATGCTTCCGTGGCCTATCTTCAGTTTGCCGACGATACGAACCGGCTCGACGAGTTCAAGAACAAAGGGGACTATAAAGGGCTACTGACACTCGCCAAGGAGTATTATGACGGCAACGGCATGGACGAACAGCACACCTATTCGTCCCCTATCCGACATCAAGGCGACAGCCTGCTTATCGAGGACAAGGACTTCGCCGTGGTGTACAATGCAACTGTGGGAGGTACCTACGACGTGATGTTGAAATTCTCGGAGCAGGAGGTACGCGACCATATCACCCGTTACGGTATCGGCCGTGCCAGCGATGATGTAAAAGCGGTAGCCAAGGATATGGCGGCAGAACAGTTCAGTCGTATGGCGGCGGAGAAAATGCCGGTGCTGGAAATGTCGAATGGCGATGTGCTGTATGTCGGCTATAACAGAGAACCCGATTCGCTCGATGTCGGAGAAGCGACCAATGCCGGTATCGCCGTGCAGCATAGTTTCCCTTACGATCACAATGCGTCTCTTGACGCTAACCTACAAAGGGTAAATGAAAAGCTAAACGATATGGAAGAGTATCGGGTAGAATTACAAGAGGCAGAGTACGGTGGCGGAATGCGCCGGTAAAGGTGAAAGAAAGATGCGGAGGCGGTTTGCCCCGCATCTTTCTTATGTTGAAATACAACGGAATCCCTGTATCTTATTGCCATACCGGAAAAATGTTTCCATGTCCCGCCATGTTATGCCAATGTTGTCACCAGATCATAATTCATAAAGAAAAAACACTCTGTGTATAAATACTTTATGAGTAAATTAAAGTCGTTCATCCGGTGGAAAGAAAACGAAGGGACGGCCGGTATGACAACCGCCCGCCCCTTCATTCACGATCCCGTACGGAACTTTCCTAAAGTTCCTCCGGTCTGGTTCTCGCCTCCCGGTAGCAGCCGTCAAGCAACTTTTCGATGTCGGAAGAACGGTACAGTATCTTGCCGCCCAGCCGGGTGAAAGCAAGCAGGCCGCTGTCCCGGTACTGTTGCAGGCTGCGGCGGCTCACTTTCAGCTTTTCAGCCAGTTCGCGGTCCGTATAGAAGTTCTCGCCCGCCATCGCCGGTGACCTGCCGGCAAAGAGACGCTCCATGGAAACGGAGAGACG